>Ga0209188_1001608_pt1 | contig 17774 bp, 7 predicted proteins | sample C_130625_EF_Meta_FD_187307 | JGI IMG/M metagenome (GOLD analysis project Ga0209188, IMG submission 187307) | Freshwater microbial communities from Lake Croche, Canada to study carbon cycling - C_130625_EF_MetaG (SPAdes) (version 2) | ecosystem: Environmental > Aquatic > Freshwater > Lake | place...
GTCACCGTCGGCGATAACCTTCACCAGCGGCGGCCTGTCCGGATCGGCAGGGCCCGCACCAGGACCGTCGAGGTCGCTGCGGTGGACGACCTCGCCGCCGGCGCGGGTGAGCAACTTCCGCAGCGTCTCTGGGTCGACCGTATCGGGAAGAGTCTGCACAGAGCCGTCGGCAAAAGCGACAAGGGCGGCGTGATGGCCTTCCGCGACCGGATGGATCGCACCGATCCCCGCCGGCTTGCCGATCCCCGGGAAGCTCTCGTCGAAGACGATGTCCTCCGGCTTCGTCCAGGGTGTTTTCCGGGCGGGATCGACCGTGGCGAACAGAATCGTGTTCGATGTCCCGTCGGTGACGCTCGCGAGGCCGATCTTCTTCGCCGCGGACAGGCAGGCGGGGTAGTCATCGGCTGACTTCATCCTCACCACACCGGGCTGAAAGATCGCCTCCTCGCCTGTGATCGCCGCGTAGTCGGAGAGGGTGTCGGGCGGCCCCTCGCGGGCTGGATCACGGAATACATCCGGCATCTTTTCGGCGACGGCGAGGTTCTTCGGCGAGTCCCAGGGCTGGGAGAAGTCGTACGCCTTCGAGAGGGCATCTTCTTCGACTCCGCCAACGAACGGCAGGAGGAGGACTCGCCACGAGTGCCATGGCTTGCCGTCGGGGCCGATCACCGCCGCGGGCGGTAAACAGCCGTAGGCGTCGTGGAAGTTGTGGAAGGCGAGCGCGAGCTGCTTGAGGTGGTTGCTCGATGCCGCACGACGGGCCGCGGCGCGGGCCTTGGCAATCGGGTCAAAATCGCTCTGGCCGTTGCCTGTCGACTGGGCCTTGGCGACGAGGAGATCGGGGAGGCTGCGGATCGCTTTCGTGGTGGCGGTGTCGTTGGCTCGCTCGCCGAACAGACCCGCGAACGGACGTCCAAGAACGGCGGGGCCTTTCTGAACGGCCGGAATCGCAGCGGGGCCGAACGTCGCCACAGCGACATTCCCTTCGAGGATCTCTTCGACGGTGACACGAACAAGAGAGTCGAGCGGCCCGCCCGGCTTCGATGGCACGACGAGGACGGCATGCCCTTCAGCGGGGATCGAGAACATCGCCCCTTCGGCACGCTCGATCCGCGCCTCACGCTTTTCGGTGTCGACGGAAACGATCCGGTGCGAAGGCTCGGGGCCGACGAGCGGATAGCTCAAGACGACGCGCTCTTCGGCCGTCGCTCCGCCGGCGAGTGCCACAGAGAGGAGAAGACCGTGAGCGACGGCAAGCGTTGAACGCATGGAAAATCCCCCGGAGGACGAACGACTGACCCCGCGAGTAGTCTGCCATAACGTCCTGTCGCCGCCAACGGACCGTGACAGGGGCGGGCATGCGATGTCCGGGAAAGCCGCCGTCGGTGGGCCTCACTCCCCCCACACGAAGATCTCGGAGACACCGCTCCGCGCCGCTCTGCGGTGGGTGAAGACGACGCGCATCAGCCGAGCCGTGACCGGCTTGAAGCGGATCTCATTGAGGGCGTTGCCGAGTGGCTGCTCGGGCGCGTGGACCTCTTTCTCGACGCGCTTCCATCCACCTTCCGTGAGGATCTCGACATGAAATCGCTCCGGCACCTGAACGCCGCCGCGGTCGTCGAAGAGGGCCAGTTCTAGGCGAGAGAAGGTCTTCGGCTCGCCGAAATCGACTTCCAGCCAGTCCGTCGCGTTCGGCGACTCGTAGGCCGTCCAGCGGTTGTTGGGGTTTGTGTGGTAGGAGACGATCCCATCGATCGCCCGCTCGACTCGGTCGTAGCGTGACGTGTGAGAGGCACGCGCTTGTGGAAACTCCGGCGCACCTTCCCCGCCGGGATTGAAGGCGAAGTTGCCGGCCGGCGGGGGCGCGGGCTCGAGCGGCAGGATCGCCTCACCCCACAGCTCGACTTCAGAAAGCCCCACGCGCATCCCGGGGCGGGGCTCGAGTGTGATCCGCAGCTTCGTGATCTCGCGCGAGGCGAAATGGATGTGGTTTGCCATGTGCCCCTCTGGATGCTCCGGTTGCCGCGCCATGATCGGCAGCGGCTCCCAGCCGGTGCCGGTCCATGCCTCGACGGAGATCGCCTCCGGTGCCCGGACGTCGGAGGGAGTCTCATCGCGGCCTGGTACGGCGGCGTCGGCGGTGCCGGCGAGGATCCCGGGCTCGTCGTCGAGGAGGAAAAGCGCGAGCGTGTCGACATGGCGCGGGATGCCGAGATCGAGAATGAGCGTCTCGGGCGCACCGGCCGTGGCGCTCTCCCAGCGGTTCGGTGGCGAGACAAGATACCAGGCAACGCCGTCGGCGAGCGCCGCGGGGGAGCTGCCGGGGCGGATCGAGCCGGGCGTGAGGCGGGGGAAAGAGGTGCCGTCGTTGTTGACCGCGACGTTCACTCGCGTCGGCTCGATTCCGGATTTCAGTCCATCGTCAACGAGCCCTGCCGCAACGAGCGCCGCAGAGACCGGCGGAAGCGTCGCCGTCAGTCGCCCCACCGTCGGCGATGACGCGATCACACGGCCGTCGGCGAGGAGATGGAGGCCGGCGCCGAGGCCGTAGCGCGAGCCGTCGCGGTCCCACACGACCGCGACCTCGCGCCCCCGATAGATCACCCGATCGAGGCGGAAGAAATCCCATTCCGGGGGAAACAGCGGACGGATTTCGAGCGTATCGTCGGGGCGGGGAATGAGGCCGGCAAGCCCCGTGATCACGAGGTCGGCGTAGCCCGAATGGAAATAATGCTCGCTGTGGTTGTAGGCATCGTGCCCTTCGAAGCTGCCGGTGTCTGGATGGCAGGCTTCGGCAAGGTAGGGCCGACCGGCCTTCCGGTGGGTGCGGGCATAGGTGTTGAGGAGCGCGACGTAGTCCTTGGCCGACACCACCTCCTGAAGCCCGGGGCCGTCGTTGTCGAACCCGGGGGAGCGGAACTGAAGGACGTTGGCGAGCGCCTTGAGGGTTTGCGTCGTGGCGTAGGGCCAACTCTGGCCGCTCCACCAGCAGCAGTGGGGCTGGAGGATGAACATCGGATCATGCCGCTCGACCGTGGAAGGGCCGAAGGGAGCCTGGAAGAACTCCGGATCGACCAGATATTTCCAAGCCTGTTCATAACCCTTGCCCCGCGACGGCATGTCGAACTGCCAGGGGACGTAGCCGATCAGCTCGCGGCCGTGGGGGCTGCCGGCGAAGCGGCCTGAGTCGTAGATCCGGCTTCCGGCTTTGACGGTAACGCCGTCAAGCGTTTCGTCGTCGCGGAAGGCGGCGAGGAAAAAACCGCGCCGCTCGTCCCACAACCTCGCTTCCATCGTCTCCCGCAACGACTCCGCGGCGGCCCGGTGCCCGGCAGCCTTGGCGGGCTCCCCGAGGAGATCCTCCATTCGCGCAAGCGCTTGGAGATCAGCCCACTGGTAGGCGATGAAGCTCGGCCGATAGCTCGGGGCACCGCGGAGGATGTCGGTCGTCTGCCGACTGGCGATGTTGAACTCCATCCCGTCGTCGTGCCCCACCTGCCAGGAAAGCCCGGTGGCGGGGACGAAGTGGCGGTCGTGCCAGCCCTTCGTGTTCGCCTCGAGACCGGGGACGATGTCGCCAGGGAAGACGGTCGCAGGCGTGGCGGCAGGGTGGCTGGCGGCGCCGAGGTGGAGCCTTGCGGGATGGACGAGGTGGACGCCCCACACAGCGTCGGCAAGCCAGGTGGAATAGTTGCGCGGCTGGGCGCCGGGAGTGTTCACCCAGTACCTGGCGTAATCGCGGGCGATCCGCGGCGACCGCAGCCAGCGGGCCTCGGAGAGTTGGTGGCCCGCGGGGCAGGAGATGGCGCCATACGCCCCCGACCAAGACGGCCGGTCGAGAAACTCGGTGAACAGGTATCCGCTGTTCGGCGAGCCGTAGGTGAGATGCTTGGTGAGGTGTTCAAAGCGATACCACCAGGTTGTCTCGATGTCGGCGTCGGGGCAGTCGAGGAGGGGGACGTTTTCGAGAAACCACGCTTGGTCGCGATTGTCCCAGAAGGTCTCCCGCTCCATGAGCGTCGCCTGGGATCGCTCGGCCTCCGCGCTCCATTCATTGGCTGGCTCGGACTCGGCCTGGCAGGGAAGAGCGATGGCGATCGTGACCAGCAGCACGCCGATCAACGCCGGGATCGGGCCGATCGACAGGGCTGCCCCCGGCGGCGGGCCGGCTTCGCTGGTCGCCGCTGCGGTGCCACGCCGGGGGAGATGGTCGTCTTCGGCAAGCGGCGCCGGCCCGCGGCCACTCGAGCGGACGTCGGGGAGGAGGATCGCGCCGATCGGCTGGAGGAGACCGGCGACGAGGAACGTTGTCGGGGCATCGAACCAGGCGCTCACCGGCCCGGCGAGCCAAGAGCCACAGCTCGTGGCAAGATTCATCAGCGCCATCGAGGCGGTGAACTGCGTCGCGGCCACCGTCGGCGTCGACACCCGCATGAAGAGGGCGAAGAGCGACACCGACATGAACGCCAGGCAGGCTTCGTGGATCCCGAACCACACGTAGATCGTCATCTCGAACTCCCAAAGGGAAGGCTTGGCTGCGAGGAGGATCCAGGAGGCGGCAAGGATCGCATTGGCAGCGACCGCGGTTGTTTTGGGGCCGATGAAAGCGGCGAGGAAGCCGGCGGCGACCGCGGCGGCCAAGCCGAGGAGATTCCCGAAGCCGCCACTGACCTCGGCGAATCGGGCCTCCGACCAGCCGAGGTGCTTGAACATCTGCACCGTCATCGTCACGTAAAGTAGCGCCGGGAGGATCTTCAAGAGCACCGCGCCGACGCCCGTCCGCAGCGCCGCAGGGCGCACCATGGCAGTCGCCAACTGGGAAAGAAGAGCCACTGGTCCAAGCCCGGTGACAGCGGGGGCCGCGGCCTCGCGAACACCTCCCGCCCCGAAGAAGAACCTATCCCCCGGCCGCTCGCGGATGGCGAGGACGACGCCGAGGGTGACGGTCTGGATTGCGGCGAGCGCGAGGATGGCGGTAGGAAGGCCAAACGTCGCCATGACGAGGCCGAGCCCCGCGCCGCCGAGCATCGTGCCGACATACGACGAGCCATACATCATCCCGCTGGCGCGCTCGCGCTCGTTGCCCTCGAGCATGTCGACAGCGAGGGCGTCGATCGCCACGTCCTGGAGGGCGACGAAGACGTTGTGGAGGAGGACGAGCCAGCCGAGCAGGGCGGTGTCGCCGCCGGCACGGAGCAACAACAGCGCCGTCACGATCATCATCGACTGCGCGAAAATCAGCCACGGCCGCCGCCGACCGAGCGCCCCGAACAGCCCCGAGTCAACGACCGGGCCCCACAGCCACTTGAAGCTCCAGGGGAGGACGGCCAGCGCGATGATGGTGCCGACGGCGTTCTCTTCGCCGCCTTGATTGGCAAGCCAGGCCGCCAGGGCCACCGTCACGAAGCCGAAGGGGATCCCCTGGGCGACGTAGATCGCGCAGCAGAAGACGAGCCGAAGGAGGGGCCTCGTGGCGAGTGTGAAGGGCTTGTCCATGGGGCGAGCCTATCGCCGGCGGCAGAGCGAAGGCAATTCATCGCAGCCAGAAGCGCGATCCTTGCCCGCCATGAGCGGCTCCGGCCACAATGAAAAAACGCTCGATTCATCCCCTCGGGAGTTTTCTCCATGCGGTCTGTTCGCGTCGCGCTGCTGATCGGTCTCTGCCTTGCCTCCATCGTCGCCCACGCCGCCCCCGATGCCGGGGCGAAGGCCCGCGGCAGCTACAGCTTCTACGGCAGCAGCTCGCACAACGCCTATTCGAGCGCCCGCTCCCATGTCGAGAGCTATCAGGGCTACCTCCGCGATACCCACGGCGTGGCGGTGCCGGCCCATGCCGAGGCCCACTCCACGTTGCCGGCGCCGGCTGTGGTCGTTGAGCGCGCCGAGGCACCGGTGACCCGCGTCGCGACCGTAACGCCGGCGCCGATCGATGTGGGAGCGGAGATCGCCGCGCACGGGGTGGTCGACCCGGAGGTGGCGCGCGAGGTGAGCGACGCGATCGGCGATGACATCGAGCGGATCCAGCGGCACGTCAAGCGGATGCTGCAGCATGCCGAGGAACTCGGCGACAAGGAGGCCCTGTTGATCCTCGCCTCGATCGAGAAGAATCTCGGCGTCGCCCGCCGTGGCCATGCCGACCTCCACGAGCACCACGCCGAGGAATCGATCGCACCGAAGACAGCGATGGCCCTGGCTCAGAGCGTCAACGACGCCCTCCGCGCCGCCCACGCCGATCACGACAAGCTCATGAAGCGGCTCCACGAAGCCGACGAGCCGGCCGGGAAGTGATGCCTTTCTGCGGGGGACGTCCGTCGGCGCCTCTCACCGCGGCCGACGAGGCCGGCCGGCGCGCTGCCTGGGAACGGTGCCGTCGCCAGACTCCATGGCGAACTTCGTCATCGTGTTGATGTGAACACCGAGGAGGGTTGCCGCCCGGCCCATGTGGCCGCTCGTCACGGACAGCGCCTGCCGAACGGCGATCCGGCGCAATTCGTCGAGGTTCAACACGGGAAGCTCTGCCTCTGATGGCCGGTTGGGTCCGTTCTCGGTTGGCAGATTGAGCGAGGTTGGCACGTTCAGGGCGGCTGGCGGCACGGGGTTCGTAGCAGGCATCGCTTCAGGCGGCTCGACGGGAAGGTCGGGAACCGTGCCGAACACGTAGACGCGTTCGATGAACTGGGCCAACTGGCGGATGTTGCCCGGCCAGCGGTAGCGGAGCATCCGGGCGAGCGTTGGTGCGTCGGGGACCCAGGGTTCCCTGACCAACCGGGCTGCCAGCATCGCGGAGAAGTGGCTGATCAAGAGGGGAAGATCGCTCGCCCTGTCGCGGAGGGCGGGCACATGGATCTCGATGGTGTTGAGCCGGAAAAAAAGGTCGGGGCGAAACGCACCCCGATCGACCTCCAGGCCGATCTCGCGATTCGTCGCCGTGAGAATCTGGACCTCAAACGGAAACACCTCGGTCGAACCGACTGGCGTCACCTCCCGCTGTTGGATAACCCGCAGGAGCTTGGGCTGCACCTCGAGCGGCAGTTCGCCGATCTCGTCGAGAAACACGACGCCCCCGTCGCCAGCGCGGAAGACGCCGAGAGCCGTGCCAACGGCACCGGTGAACGCCCCCTTGACGTGGCCAAACAACTGGCTTTCCGCCAACGTCGTCGTCAGGGCCGCGCAGTTGATCGCCACGAACGGCTTGTTGCGGCGGGGGCCGGAGGCATGGATTGCCCGCGCGACCGCCTCCTTGCCAGAGCCTGTCTCGCCCGTGAGCAGCACGCAGCTGTCAAACTGGGCGGCTCGGCTGATCTCGAACTCGAGTTGCGCCGCCGCGGCGGAGGTGCCCGTAATCCGCGAAGCGAGAGTGGACCGCCGTGCCGCCTTGATGGGCTTGCCAGCCATGGCGGCGGTTGGAGCCACGGCGCCCGCAGCGGGTCTGGCGGCGCTCATCGCTACGTCATCCCGCAGTGGCATACTCGCTGATCTCCAGCCCCCCGAACGAATCCCCCCTGGAGAGTGTGGAACGTGGCTGGAAAAATTGTCAACTTTCTCGGGCCGACCGGGGGGGCTCGGGATGACTCCAGGAGGGAGAGGGCTCCTCCCCCCGATCCCACAGCCGGCCGCACACGAGCAACCGCCCCCTCAAGGGCGGGTGGGAAAAGAAACCGGGCCTGAGCACCCTGCGATGCCCGGCCCGGTTGTAGATCAGCGATCAACAAGCCCCTCGATCAAGCCACGAGCCTGGCCCGACGACGCCGCTGCTCGATCAACGCGAACATACCGGCGATGAGCGAGAGGACACTCGAGCCACTGGCCGGGTCGATCTCGGGCACCGCACTGTTGGTTGTGAACCGCAGCTGACCGGTCAGCTCGCTGAAGGTGAGTTGCTGGTTCCCGAACAGAGCCGTCCACACGCCGTCCACCCCTGAGAAGGTGAGTCCCCCGTAGCTCCCGCTCCCGCTGCTGATGACGGAGCCGAAGCCACCGAGCGTCGAGACAGTGAAGCCAAAAAGGTTGAACGTCGTCCCGTCGTCAAAGGTCGCCGTGTTGGCGAAATCGAGATCCAGGATGCCGCCGTAGCGGAGGCCGCCGGCGGTCGAGATCACGAGTTTGTCGTAGTCGGTGCCGGCCGTGCCGGCGAGATTGCCGGCGCCGATGAGTTGCATCCGCGTCGTGCTGCTGGCTATGAGGTCGAGCGAGGCGACGGTCAGAATGCCGGGGCTGTTGCCCGGTGAGAGGATGCCATTCACAGTGACAGCCCCTCCGATGACGCCCGAGCCGCCGAGCGTTGCCCCGTTGGCCACCGTCACGGCACCGGTCGCCGCCGCTTGATTTCCATTGATGATCAGTGTGCCAGCGTCGACGTTGGTGGTGCCCGTGTAGGAGTTTGCGAAGTTCAGGATGGTGGTGCCGCTGCCGGCCTGGGTAAAGCCGCCCAGCCCGTTCAAGGTACCTGAGAAGTCGGTGCCTTGGGTCACCGTGTCACTCTGCTTCACGATGACCCTGGCCCCACTGCCGATGTTGAAGGCACCGCTCACGGGCAGCGAACCGGTCGTGCCGCCATCGCCGAGTTGGAGCGTGCCCTTTTGGACGCCCACGGTGCCCGTGAAATTGGCATTGCTGCCGGTCAAGATCACGGTGGGGACGTCGGAGGCCTTGGCGTTGATGTCGAGCGAGGTGAGGCCGGCCCCCAAGTTTCCGGAGATAAGCGTGACTCCGTCACCCGAAAACGTGATTGCATTGCTTGGACTGCTTTGACTGATCGTGTTGCTCAACGTCATCGTGCCCGACGTGACGACGATTCGCGAGGCCGACGTACCTGTCGTCACGGGACCGGAATAAGTGTTGTTGCCGCTGACGTTGGTGAGGGACTCGCCATTGAGAGTCAGCAGGCCGCCGCCCACGTCGAATCCGCCCTTCAGTTCCAGGGAGCCTCCCTCAGTGGTCACCGGCGACGTTCCGAGAGCCGACGTGGCGTTGGCAACAATCTTACCCAAGGCGATAGTGGTCGCACCGCTGTAGCTACCGCTCCCGGATAGGGTCAACGGGCCCGAGCCGCGCTTGGAGATGCCGCCGGTGCCGAAGACTCCGCCGAGGACCTCGTGGCTGCCTGCACCCGTGTAATCCAAGGTGTTGCTCTGCAGATTGATCGCCGTGCCACTGCCCGGACCAATCTTCAAAACGTTGCCGCCTCCAGCGAGCACCGTCGAGTTTGCGGCAAGCGTCACGATGCCCCCCCAAGTGCCTGTGCCCGAAGCAATCCGCAGCACGCCTTCCGACGTGCTTTCGCCGGTGCCGCTGAGGGTCAACCGTTCACCGCTGACAGTGACGCCGTTGTTGAGCCGAACTTGGCCGCCCGTCGATACGATCGTGGCTCCGTCCGTGGTCCCCAAGGCATTGTTCGCGGCAACCGTAAGTCTGCCCGTGACAGTGGTATCCCCTGCGTACGTGTTACTGCCACTGAGCGTCAGGTATCCAAGGCCCGACTTCGTGAGCGACCGGCTGCCACCGGATTCGGAAATCGGCCCGCTGATCGACAGTTGACCTCCCACGTTGACGGTCAGGTTGTCGGCGAGTGTCACCGGCGTCGAAACCGTATCTTGGATCGTTCCGAGTTCATTCAGAGCAGCACCGCTGCCGCCATTATTGAACGTCAAGCCGGCTCCGCCACTCGCTGCAAGCGTGAACGCGTGGGTGTTGTTGGCGTCGCCGATGGTCAGCGTGCCCACGGTGCGGGACGTGGTGTCGATCGTGACGGTGCGATTGGCGGTGATGTTATTGGTGAGCCCGACCACGTCTCCTGCGGCGTTCCCTGGCACAGTCCCGGAAAGCCAGTTGGAGCCGAGGCTCCAGTTGCCGGCGGCGTCGACATTCCAGGTTCCGCTTTGGGCGAAAGCCAATCCTGGCGAAAGGGCCAAAAGTCCGGCTGCGAGAGTCGCGCCGATCCCCACTCCCCGCACCAGCGACCTGATGATCAACGTTGACCGCATGAGAAGCTCCGCTTCAAAAAAAAACCGTGGCTTGATGTTCCCCGCCCCCAAAACCAAAACGGCGGATACGCAAATCGCGTTCCGGAATCAGGCCCAAGGTGCAGCGATCAAGATTCCGCCGTAAGACCACTTTTTCGCTTCTCGAAGCGAGAAGCGGATTTCACAAAAAATGGATGTTTTCACGATGCACGTGAGTTTCGTGTCACTGAAATTATGAAACTCGCGCTTGGGGTGGCGACCTCTAAAGGTTGAGACGGTCGACGGCACGTCCACGAGCGAGTGACCGGTGGTGGGCGGTGGATGGGTGCCGTCCGCGGGCCTTCCCCGCAGTTCTGAAGGAGTCGCCCGCTTCACCCGCTCCGCTTCACGCTCTCATGAGCGGGGAGGTTCGTCCACTGCCATCGGTGGATCGATTCGCGACCCGCCGACAGCCAGCGGGTGCCAACGAATCGACGTGAGAGGGAGCGGGGCGATGCTCCCAATTACTTGACGAGCATCACGTGGACGCCGTCCCAGTCGGTGGGTGGCGGGGAGGCGGCGTAGGCGACGGCGCGCTCGCGGAGGATCGCTGCCGCGGCGTCGTCGGGGCGGAGGCGGATCGCTTCGTCGAAGCGTTCTGCCGCCCGGATGAAGTCGCGAGTGAAATAGGCATCGAGACCCGCTTCGTACTCAACCGCTGCGGCAAGGACGCTTTCGGGAATAGTGCCGACAAGGCCGAGCGCCTCGTGGATCTCGGTCGGCAGCCGCTTCCCCTTGACCGCGATCCGATCGAGGCGCCGCCAGGCGATTGAGTTGCCGGCGAGCCGGCGGGTGTGGTCGCTGGCGATGATCGCCGTGCCGTACTCGTTATTCACGCGCTCGAGGCGGGCGGCGAGATTCACGCCATCGCCGATGGCGGTGTAGTCAAAGCGGTCGGGGGCGCCGAAGTTGCCCACGATCACCCGGTCGGTGTGGATCCCGAAGCGCGTGCGGAGCCGCTCGGCCCGGGGCATGGTGGCGATCGCATCGCGGCAGCGGATGGCCGCGATCACGGCCCGCTCGGCGTGGTCGGCGACGGGGCGGGGGGCGTTCCAGAAGGCCATCATCCCGTCGCCGATGTACTTGTCGACGGTGCCCGATTCGTCGGTCACGATCCCAGCGATTCCGGCGAGATAGTCGCCGAGAACCTGCGCGGTGTCGGCCACGCCGATCTCCTCGGAGAAGCCGGTGAAGCCGTGGATGTCGCTGAAGAGAATCGAGAGTTCTTCGGAGCGGCCACCGAGGACGGGCTCGGTGCCGTCGGCGAGCAGTTCTTGCACGAGCTTGAGCGGGACGTATTTCCCGAAGCCGCGGAGGCCCGACTTGAGGCTTCCGAACACGCCGTTGACGTCAGCGATCTCCTCGAAAACGGTATGCGGGAGGGCGCGGTCGGAGAAGTCGAAGCGGCGGAGGTGTTCGGTCTCCACGGCGATCGCATGGAGCGGAGCCGAAATAGACTTGGCGAGAAGTGCCGCTCCGGTGAGGAACAAGGCCAAGATTCCCAGGCTGATGAGGATGTTGCGGGTGATGTCGTGGCGGATCGTGCCGATGAAGTCGTCTTCGGCCACCACCGCGCCGGCAACCCATTCGCGCCCATGAATGGCGATCGGACGGATGACGGCGAGTTGGCGGGCCCCTTCGGCGACGTAGGCGATCGAGGCGTCGGTGTCGGTATCGAGCGCCGTTTGGAACTCGGGGGTGCGGGCGAGGGCCCGGAGCACCGGCGGATCGGTGTCCGCAAGCCTGGGGAGCGTCACGTTCCCACCGTCGGCGCGGAGCGGCGCCGCCCCGGCGGCTGCCAGCGTCCCCTGCGCGGGATCGAGGACGAAGCCTCGGATCGGCCGGCCGGCCACCCGGAGCCGCGCGAGCATTTCAGCCAGATCGGTGAGCGTGATCGCCACCGAGACCACGCCGGCATCGGACCCATCTTCCGCCCGAAGGGAGACGGCGGCGGTGACGACGATCGTCTGGTCGGGGAAGTGGGCGTAGGCATCGGTGAGGTAGACGCCCCTGGTCCCTTGAGCGCCTGAGTACCAAGGGCGCGTGCGGGGGTCGTAGGCGGATTCGTCCTCGTGCTGCTCGAGGATCTCTTCGCGCTTGGCACCTGGGGCGCGGCGTCTGATGATCGTGCGGGTGGCGGTGGCCTCGGGGCCCGACATGAGACGAAACTGAGACTCGAGGCTCCCGTCATCACGGCGGGAGGTCCGGACCCATCCCCCATCGGGGAGACCGAGCTGCACGTAGGCGAGCGCCGGCTCACTCGACAGGAGTGCAAACCCAACGACGTCGAGGGCGTTGGGGCGGAGATCGGCGGGGACATCCCCGATCACGGCGGCAGCCACCTCCGCCGCCGAGGCGGCGCTGTCGAGCATGTCGCGCGTGTGCTCGGTGACCTGCCGCGCGACCGGATCGAGGAGATCGCGGGTGAACGTTCGCACAGACCGGGCGGACGACAGCCAGTTGAGGAGGAGGAGGAGGGCGGCCAGCGCCGTGGTGATGAGGAGCACCCCGACGAAGATCGTCACTCGGAGTTTGATCTTGCGCGGAAACATGGCGGGATTATGCAGCGCCTGAGGGACTGAAGGGAAATGGCCGCCGTCGAGATGGTCCCAAGACGTCGCCGGGCCGGGGGCGGGAGGCAGGGGGGAACCGGCGAAGTGCCTTCCGCAGCGGGGGGGCGGGTGAAAGCGATCCTAGCGATCGGTCATGTTGGTGGTCCTGGAACGCTCCCCCTCTGGGGTGAAGGCGGCGGAAGTGGCGGTCGAGCGGGGGATCGGCGGTGTAAGATGGGGGCCCGATGAATGCCAACTCCTCCACCGCTCCGCCTCCTGTCTCGTCTGCCCCCGCCGCCCGATCGCGGCGGAGGGGCTGGCTGGCATGGGGCTTTTGGTTGCTGCTCGGGGGAGGCCTCGCCGGCGCCGTCTGGCGCGACCCGACGCTCCTCGAGAAAGGGCGGGCCTTGGTCGAGCCGAAGGCTCCGGCCCTCAAGGCTCTTCCCCCCCGGATCGTGCCGGTGTCTGCCGTCGAGTCCCGTCAGGGAGACATGGAGCTGTTCCTCAACGGGCTGGGAACGGTGGCGGCGTTCAACACCGTCACGGTGCGCAGTCGGGTCGACGGGGAATTGGTGCGGGTTGCCTTCAACGAAGGGCAGGTGATCGCGGCCGGGGATCTGTTGGCCGAAGTCGACCAGAGGTTTTACGAGGTGCAACTGCGGCAGGCCGAGGCGCAACTCGCCCGTGATGCGGCCGCCCACCGCGCCGTAGAACTCGATCTCGAGCGTTCCGAGTCGCTCGCCGACCTCCGCCAGGTGACCGAGCAGCAGATCGACACGCAGCGGGCCCTCGTCCGCCAGGCCGAGGCCGCGATGCAGATCGATCGGGCGCTGATCGACAACGTCAAGCTCCAGCTCGACTACTGCCGGATCGAAGCGCCGATCGACGGCCGGATCGGCCTGCGGCTCGTCGATGCCGGCAACCTCGTGCGGGCCAACGACCCGGCCGGCATCGCCGTCATCGCGCAGATCCACCCCATCGCCGTGACGTTCACGATTCCCCAAGACGAAATCATCCGCGTCCAGCGGGCCCTCGCGGTGAAGGGGGGGCTTCCAGTCGAGGCCTTCAACCGCGACTTCCAGACGCGTCTCGCTGCCGGGGAGCTGTCGGCGATCGACAACCAAGTCGATCCCTCGACCGGAACAGTCAAGCTCAAGGCGGTGTTCCCCAACGACGACGACACCCTCTTTCCCAACCAATTCGTCAACGCCCGGCTCCTCGTCGAAACGCTCCGAGATGCCACGATCGTGCCGTTGGCGGCGCTCCAGCGCGGGCCGGAATCGACGTTCGTGTGGGTCGTTCAGGCAGATTCGACCGTCGGCGTCCGCCCCGTTCAGGCCGGGCCCTCCCAGGGGGATCAGGTGGCCATCACCAGTGGCCTCGAGCCGGGGGAGCTGGTTGTCACCGACGGTATCGACAAGCTCAGCCCGAAGGCAAAGGTCGCCGTCCGCGGGATGGCCCCGCCGGCGGGAGAAGAAAAGAGCCGATCGGCTGCCAGCCCGACGGATGCCAGCCCGACCGATGCCCGGGGCTCGGAACCGAACGACGGGGCGCCCCGCGATCGTCCGGCAGGACGTGGCACGGACGTCTCTTCGTCGCGGCCGTGACGAGCCTCGTTGGGTTTATCTCGTTGGGTTTATTCGGACGATCCCGAAGGTTTGAGCCTCGTCATGACCAACTCGCCTCCCGGGGTAAACCCCGCGCACTATCGCCCCGACATCGACGGTTTGCGGGCTGTCGCCGTCCTAGCCGTGCTCGTCTTCCATTTCGGCGGCGGGCTTTCCGGTGGGTTTGTCGGGGTCGACGTTTTTTTCGTGATCTCGGGATTCCTCATCACCGGGATCCTCGCCCGTGAGGTGGAGCAGGGGACATTTTCGCTGCGCAAGTTCTGGACGCGTCGCTTGCGACGCATCGCCCCGGCGTCGCTTGTCGTTACGGTCGTGACGCTCCTCGCCGGCCTGTTCATCCTCATGCCGCACGATCTGGTGCCTCTTGCCAAGGCAACGATCGCCCAGCAGACGATGCTCACCAATGTCTACGAGTGGCGCAATACCGGATATTTCGACACCCATCGTCCGCGGCCGCTCCTCCACATGTGGTCGCTGGCCGTCGAGGAGCAGTTTTATCTCTTCTATCCGCTCCTCTTCGTCCGCCTGCCGATGCATCGCCGCGGGCTCGTGCGGGCGATTGTGTGGGGAGCGATGGTCGTGTCGCTCGTTCTCTCGGTCTATGCCACGAGTTATCGGGCTGGGATGGCGGGTTTTTTCCTCCTTCCGTTCCGGGCTTGGGAACTCCTCCTCGGCGGGCTTGTAGCGCTCGAGATGCCCCGTCGACCGCTGGGCGCCACGCGCGCCAACGCCTTGTCGCTCCTCGGGCTCGGGCTGATCGTCGTGCCTTGCATCTCGTACAGCGAGCGGATGCAGTTCCCGGGGCTTGCCGCCCTGCCTCCCTGCCTCGGGGCCTGCTTCTTGATCTTCGCCGGCACCCACGACCGGACGCTCGTCGGCCAGGTCCTCTCCTCACGTGTGGCGGTGGCGATCGGTCTGGTGTCGTACTCGCTCTATCTCTGGCATTGGCCGCTGGTCGTTTACGCGAGCTACGGCACGTGGGGAAAGACCCCGACGAGCGTGACGGTGATGCTCTACGTTGCCAGTTTCGCTCTTGCCTGGCTGTCGTGGCGGTGGATTGAAACCCCGTTCCGCCACGGGATGCGCTCGATCGGTTTTGGTGAGGCGCTGCGGATCGTCGCCGCTGCCGCGGTCGTGCTGATCGTCGCCTCGGTGGCCATCCAGAGAGGGGCCGGTCTGCCGGGGCGTTTTCCGGAGCGGGCCGAGGTCTATTTTCGGCCGACGGAAAACGATCGGATCGACGCCCAATTCCAGGCGATGGAGGCCGGTCGACGCCCTGAAAATCTCATCAGGACCTTCGATGGGGCCGCCGCCGTCCCAGGAACGGTCGACTGTCTGGTATGGGGCGATAGTCATGCCGTGGCGGCGCTCGGTTTCCTCGGCGAGCGCTTCGCGGATCACGGTGTGCGCGGAGCCTGGGCCTGCCGTAACGCCCACTTTCCACTCCTCGGCACCGTAAGGTCAGGGGTGTTGTCGGCGAGACAGCCATGGCTGGCGTGGAGCGAGGCGATCGTCGCCCGCGTGCGCACCGAGCGGATCGGTCACGTGATCCTCATCGGTGACTGGCCGTCTGTGGCCCAGGTAACGCTCGACGAGGGAACGTTTGCCGCCGTTGAGCAGGAGGCCGGGCCGATGAAACTGACCCGGAGCCTCGTTCACACCTGTCGCGCTCTCAACAACGCCGGGGCGACGGTCTGGCTCGTCGAGCCGCAGCCTTACCAACCCGCGGATCCGCTCCGCTGGCTCGTCTGGTCGGCGGCCCTGGGAGGCCCTGTCCCCCACGGCGTCGATCGCGCTGAGTATGACCGCGTCCAGGGCCCGACCCTCGAGGCGTTTGCCGTGGCTGCCGGGGGGGGAGATGTCCGGATCACGCCGGCTCGGGATGTGTGGTTCAACGCCGCGGGAAAGAGCGTCATCGGTGACGATTCGCATGCCTACTTCACCGACGGTCAGCATGTTTCGCCGGAGGGGATGCGCCGGGTCTACCGCGGGCCGTTCGAGGCGATGGTGCGGGCGATCGCCGCTGAGCTCGGTCGCGGCGACGCCGGCGCTGATCCTCCGCCAGGCAACGGCGACGGCACGCCATGAACCTCTCCCGGCCCTTCATCCTCCGGCCGGTGGCGACGAGCCTCCTCATGGTGGCGCTCGTTCTCGTCGGCGTCGTCGCCTACCGTCAGCTTCCGGTGGCGGCACTTCCGCAGGTCGACTATCCCACGATCCAGGTGCTCACCTTCTATCCCGGGGCGAGCCCGGAGGTGATGGCCTCGAGCGTCACCTCGCCGCTGGAGCGGCAGTTCGGCCAGGTGCCGGGGCTGACGCAGATGACGTCGAGCAGCTCCGAGGGATGTTCGGTGATCGTCCTCCGCTTCGATCTTGCCCTCGACATCGACATTGCCACGCAGCAGGTTCAGGCGGCGATCAACTCGGCGGCCGCGGTGCTCCCGCGTGACCTCCCCAACCCGCCGATCTACACGAAGACCAACCCCGCCGACGCCCCCATTCTCACCCTCGCCCTGACCAGCGACACGCTCCCGCTGACGAAGGTCCAGGATCTTGCCGACACGAGGCTCGCGCAGAAGATCTCGCAGCTCTCGGGCGTGGGGATGGTGAGCCTATCCGGGGGGCAGAAGCCGGCGATCCGCATCGAGGTCAATCCCACGGCCCTCTCCAGCCTCGGCATGAATCTCGAGGATCTCCGCGGAGCGCTCGTCCAGGCGAGCGTCAACCAGGCGAAGGGGAGCTTCGACGGCCGGCGGCAGGCGTTCACGATCGCCGCCAATGATCAGCTCCTCACGAGCGACCAGTTTCGCGAGCTCATCATCGGCTACCGCAACGGCTCCGCCGTCCGACTCGTGGACGTCGCCGAGGTCGTGGATGGCGCGGAGAACGTCCGACAGGCGGCGTGGATGAACGACATCCCGGCGGTGATCGTCAACATCCAGCGGCAGCCGGGGGCGAACATCATCGAGGTCGTCGACTCGGTGAAGGCCCTCCTCCCACAGCTCGAGGCCTCGCTGCCGGCGGCGGTGGAGGTGCACGTCCTCACCGACCGCACGCTCACGATCCGCGCGAGCATCGAGGGGGTGCAGCACGAGTTGCTCCTCACGATCGCGCTGGTGGTGTTCATCATCTTTCTCTTCCTCCGCAACGTCACCGCCACGATCATCCCCAGCGTCGCGGTCCCCCTGTCGCTCGTCGGCACGTTCGCCGTGATGGTCGTCCTCGGGTACAGCCTCAACAATCTCACCCTCATGGCGCTGACGATCTCCACGGGATTCGTCGTCGACGACGCGATCGTGATGATCGAGAACATCGTCCGCTATGTGGAGGAGGGGGAGACGCCCCTCGAGGCGGCACTGAAGGGCTCGGCCGAGATCGGCTTCACGATCGTCAGCCTTTCGGTATCGCTGATCGCGGTCCTCATCCCGCTCCTCTTCATGGGCGATATCGTCGGCCGGTTGTTCCGGGAGTTCGCCGTCACGCTGTCGGTGACGATCCTCGTGTCGGCGGCGGTGTCGCTGACGCTGACCCCGATGATGTGTGCCGTGCTCCTCTCGCAGCGTCCTTCCGGCTCCGGCCATGGCGGCGGGGAG
>Ga0209188_1001612_pt1 | contig 17742 bp, 20 predicted proteins | sample C_130625_EF_Meta_FD_187307 | JGI IMG/M metagenome (GOLD analysis project Ga0209188, IMG submission 187307) | Freshwater microbial communities from Lake Croche, Canada to study carbon cycling - C_130625_EF_MetaG (SPAdes) (version 2) | ecosystem: Environmental > Aquatic > Freshwater > Lake...
CACACCGCAGCCACATAATTCTTTAAAAGGGTAATTACAATCAATTTGTTTTGGATTTAGTATGGCAATTGCAGGCGGTAAAATGGCATCAGGTAAATGGTGATCGCAAATAATAAAGTCAATGCCTAGCTCTTTTGCATATTCAACCAGCTCAATGGACTTAATACCGCAGTCAACAGAAATTATTAATTGTATTCCTGTGTGCTTTGCGTAATCAATTCCTATTTTAGAAACCCCATAGCCTTCTTTGTATCTGTGGGGTATATAATAATCTACCTGAGGGGTAAGTTTAATCAAAAATTGGTATAAAGTAGCTACAGAAGTAGTTCCGTCAACATCATAGTCGCCAAAAACTAAAATAGATTCATTATTCACCACCGCCTTTTCAATTCTATCAACTGCTTTGCCCATATCCTTCATTAACCAAGGGTCGTGTAAATGTTCTAACTGTGGTCGAAAGAATTTTTTAGCAGCATCAAAACTATCAATGCCTCTTTGTACTAATAGTTCACATAAAATAGGATGAATCTTTAATGAATCTTGCAGAGACTGCACGGATGCAGTATCAGCTGCAAGTATATTCCATCTTTTTTCCATTAAAATTTTCTATCGGTTGTATATCTCACTAATTCTTCTAATGCTTCTCTAGCAGGGCTAGTAGGGAAAGCGTTTAAGATTAGTAAGGCCTTGTCTCTGTATTCATTCATCTTTTGTTCTGCATAATCAATGCCACCGTATGAAACAACATGATCAATTACAAATTTCACTTTGGCTTTATCGTTATTATTATTCTTAACAATATAAATAATTTCTTTTTTTAAAGCCGGACTTACTTTTTGTAAAATATGAATTAGAGGAAGTGTTAATTTTTTCTCTTTGATATCATTACCGGTAGGTTTACCAATTTTGGCTTCACCATAATCAAATAGGTCGTCTTTAATTTGAAAAGCCATACCCACATTTTCACCAAACGCACGCATTTTTTGAATCGTGTCTTCATTACTAGTAACTGAGCTTGTTCCGGCAGCACAACTTGAGGCTAGTAAAGAGGCCGTCTTACCATTTATAATTTCATAATAAACCGATTCGTCAAAATTTAGGTTTCTTGTTTTTTCTATTTGTAGTAATTCTCCCTCACTCATTTTTTTAACGGCATTCGATAAAATAGTAAGTATGGTAAAGTCTTTGTTTTCAAGCGATAATAATAAACCTTTAGATAATAAATAATCGCCTACTAAAACGGCAATTTTATTTTTCCATAATGCATTGATAGAAAACATATCTCTTCTTTCTAGAGCATCGTCAACTACATCGTCATGAACTAATGTGGCAGTATGTAATAATTCAACTAATGAAGCAGCTCTATAAGATGCATCGTTTATTTCACCATGTAGTTTCGCTGAAAGTAAAACAAACATAGGGCGCATCTGCTTACCTTTTCGCTTCACAATATATTGCATGATGCGGTCTAGCAAGGAGACTCTGCTTTTTACAGCTTCTTTGAAATGTTCTTCAAAGAGCGCTAATTCTTTTGCTATTACTTTTTTTGCTAGTTCCATGGTTACCTGCAATTTAATTGAATTTAGTGATTGAGCATATTAAAATGCAAATCACCAAAATTTTGAAGCGAACTAAGCTTTAAATCGGCTAGGCCCCAATGAGGTAACTTAATATGTTCTGCTGATGGAACCACGACACAAGTCATTCTTGCGGCTTTGGCTGCTATCATTCCATATACAGAGTCTTCAAAGCAAATACAAGCTAGGGGAGATACATGTAATGCAGCTGCGCAATCTAAATATACTTGAGGATGAGGTTTGGCATAAGGAAGCTGTTGAGCAGAACAACTTGCATGAATAAAACTTCTTATGCCTAATTTATCTTTTACCCATTCAATTAATTCAATAGGAGAAGAAGTGGCTAAGCCTATTTTAAAATCTCTTTTTAAGAAAAATTGAAATATATGTTCAACGCCCGGCATTAAGGTAGCGTCTTTATCAATTAAGCTTAAAGCAAGTTGAACAATTTTTTCTTCTACTCTATTAAATTCAGTAGAAGGTATTTTATATTCTATTAACCAGTGTGCCACAAATTCTTTAGAACGAAGTCCTGTAGTGATGGCATATTGTTGTTCTGTAAGTATAATACCATATTGTCTAAAAATTTCAGCAGCGGCCTGGTTCCATAAAGGCTCACTATTAATTAACAAGCCATCAATATCAAAAATTACAGCAGTTTTTTCCATCGCCTAAAGGTAGTATTTGTTGTTTAAACAGAGATATACGAGTTAAATTAAAGTGTTATCTTGCAGTCGAAACCATTTGAGTCCCTAATGACGATATTAGATCGATTAAAACATATCAGAATATTTCGCTCCCTTATTTATGGGGTAGTAGGCATATTTACTTATCCAGGCTTAGCTTTATTTAATACTGTAGAAATTGAAGGAACCGAAAATTTAAAAAATTTACCCCATAAGAATGTTTTGTTTGTAAGCAACCATCAAACCTATTTTGGAGATGTGATTGCTTTTGTGCATATTTTTTGTGCAGTTAAATGGGGTAAGTTTAACAAACTAGGTATACCTTATTATTTATTGAACCCTTTTACCAATGTATTTTTTGTAGCAGCAGAAGAGACAATGAATAGCAATTGGATATCAAGATTATTTAAATTGGGTGGTGCCCTTACTGTTAAAAGAACATGGAGAGCGGAAGGCGCAGATGTAAATAGAGACAGGGATGTAGTAGATACGCAAAAAATTGACAAAGCGTTATCGAAAAGTTGGGTGATTACTTTTCCGCAAGGAACCACTAAGCCCTTTGCGCCAGGTAGAAAAGGTACAGCGCATATTATAAAAAATAATAGACCAATTGTAGTGCCTGTAGTTATTAACGGTTTTTGGCGTGCTTTCACCAAAAAAGGGTTAAGCTTTAAAAAAGTTGGAACGCCTTTAACTGTTCGATTCAAAGCGCCTTTAGAAATTGATTATAATAATTCTGTAGAAGAAATTTTAGAGCAAGTAATGGACGCGATTGAACAAAGCAAACAGTATATGTTGAAGGGGAAGCATCATACAATGTAATCGTAAATTTAAGAATTGAATAAATAGGAATTGTTTATTTATGGATACCTTAAAACAATTCTACAAACGCTTTTTAGTCTTTAAAAAATAAAGCCTTTAATTCAGTAGCATCATCTGGCTTCATTTTCCCTGCTAATATTAAACGAAGTTGTCTGCGACGAAGTGCACTATCATAAAATTTTATCTCTTCCTCTGATTCTGCAATTACCGCCGGTACATTTTTAGGTTTTTTATTTTCATCCAATGCCACAAAAGTAAAATAAGCCTCATTACTTAATTCTTTACTTTGTGTAATCATATTCTGATTCCAAACTTTTAAATGAATTTCCATAGAAGTAGTGAAAGCCCTTGTTACTTTTGCTTCAATACAAATTACATTGCCTAATTTGATAGGTGTCTTAAAACTAATATTGTCCACAGAGGCGGTCATGGCACCTGAATTACAATGTTTGGCGGCAGACAAATAAGCGGCAATATCCATCCAATACATAAGTTTGCCTCCCATTAAATCTCCAAAAGTATTGGTATCATTAGGTAGTACTAATTCATTCATGGTTATAAATGAATCCTTCGCTTTTCTTGCTTCCATAGTAATTATTTGTACCACAAAGGTACAGCTTAAACCGTAAAATGTTCCAATTTAGCTAAGTAGGCTGGGTCTACTTCTGCGCCAATACCAGGGGTATCGCTAATTGTTAAATGCATTCCATTAAATTGAACGCCACCTATAATAGGGTCTTCTAAATGCCCAAGTAAACAAGTATCCATATCGTAATATTTTACATTTTCCATTGCCATGGCAAAATGCATTTTTGCACTTAGTGCTAAACGGCTTTCTAGCATACCACCCATCATACATGGTATATTATTCGCTTTTGCAATATCATGAATTTTAATGGCTTCCTGTATGCCTCCGCTTTTGGAGAATTTAATATTAATAGAGTGACAAGCTTTTTGGGCTATTAATTTTCTAGCATCATGATGTGTGAATACCGATTCGTCGGCCATAATATTTATTGGTGAGGCTGCGCATAATGCTGGCAAATAGTCGTCGTAATATTTACGCATAGGTTGTTCGCAAAATTCAATTTGATAAGGGGCTAATGCTTCTAATACTTTTAACGCCTCTTCTTTTGCCCAACCTTGATTGGCATCAATTCGTATTTTGGTATCATAGCCTATCGCTTCTCTTATACTTTTAATTCTTACAATATCTTCAATAGGATCTTTCCCCAATTTTACTTTAATAATATTTACGCCTTGCTTCACAAAATCAATGGCATCCTTAGCCATATTAGCTGGGGAATCAATACCAATTGTTAAATCGGTTTCAATGGGTTTTAGATTTCCCCCTAAAAAAGCATAGAGTGGCTTTCCAGCAGCCTTTGCAGCAATATCATACAAGGCTAAATCAAAAGCACTTTTGGCGGTATAATTGCCTGCAATAATAGTATCTAGTTCAATTAATCTTTCTGTGATTGCTAATGGGTCTTTCCCTTTCAGGTAGGTAGCAAAATCCTTAGCAATATTATAGCAACTTAATTGAGTCTCGCCCACAATCATAGGAAAAGCAGAGCATTCTCCCCAACCAATAATGCCCTCATCGGTATGAATTTTTATAACCATGTTTTGCGCATAGTGCATTGTTCCCGTTGCAATGGTGAAAGGGGTCATGGGAATTTTAAACAAGAAAACTTCGGTAGAAAGAATTTTCATAAAACTGTTTTTTTATAAGAACCGTAATTACAATTATAAAGATACTTAACTCTTATTTAATAGCTATAATCCTTTGATTTTTAAGTTTTACTACCGATATTTGCTATACGAATGAATGTTAGCATGAGCCTATCTTTAGACAACACCCAAATTGCGTTTGCATATAAATCTACAGCTGAATTAAAAAGAGCTCGCTTTTTATTTACCGTTATTCAAAGTCCTATCATTGTTTCTTTAGCTACTAAATTAACGCCTGCTTTAATGAATACGGGTTTACCTATTAATGGGTTAATTCGTAGTACTATTTTTAATCAATTTGTAGGAGGAGAAACCTTAGAAGAAACAGCAAGCGTGGCTAAGCAATTAGGTGCTTATGGTGTACAAGTTATTTTAGATTATGGTGTGGAAGCTAAAGAAGGCGAAGAGAATTTTGATAATGTCACAGAAAAAATTATGGAAGCATTAGCATTTGCTGCCACTCAAAACAATATTCCATTTGTAAGTATTAAGTTAACAGGTATTGCCAGTGTACAATTATTAGAAACATTAAATGAGGCTCCAAGATTAAGAAGTGGTATACATGATAGCGAAATGGAAGATGCTGCATGGGAGCGTGTTAAAAAAAGAATGTATGCCATTTGCGATTTGGCAAAAGAAAAAGGGGTAGGAATTTTAATAGATGCAGAAGAGACTTGGATACAAGACCCTATAGACCGCTTAGCCATTGAATTAATGGCTGAATATAATAAAGAGAAAGTAGTGGTATATAATACTTATCAATTATATAGAAACGACCGCTATCATTTTTTACAATTGTCTTATAAAATTGCCAAAGAAAAAAATTTCATGTTAGGTGCTAAACTAGTGAGAGGTGCTTATATGGAAAAAGAAAGATTACATGCTAAAGAAAATGGGGTAGCATCGCCCATACATTTAAATAAAGAAGCCACCGATAAAGATTTTAATGATGCAGCAGCATTTTGTATCCAAAACAAAGAAACAATTTCCTTCATACTAGCCTCTCATAACGAAGAAAGTAATCTGAAAATTGCAGAACTAATGAATGAAAAAGGAATTCCCGCCAACGATTCGCATGTTCATTTTTCTCAATTATATGGCATGAGCGATCCTATTAGTTTTAATATGGCTAAGGAGGGGTATAATGTGAGCAAATACCTGCCTTTTGGTCCCATTAAGGATGTAATTCCTTATTTAATGAGAAGAGCAGAGGAAAATTCTAGCGTCAATGGACAAACCAGTAGGGAGCTACTTTTCATAAGGCAAGAACTGGCGCGCAGGAAGGCCAAAAAATGATTTCTACATAAAAGGTATTGGTTGTAAATTGCACTATGCAACAATACTTGAATTTACTACAACACATAATTGACAACGGTGCTGAAAAGACCGATAGAACTGGAACTGGTACCAAAAGTTGTTTTGGTTATCAGATGCGTTTTAACTTGGCAGAAGGTTTTCCGATGGTCACCACCAAGAAGCTTCACTTGAAAAGCATTATCTACGAATTACTTTGGTTTTTAAATGGCGATACCAATATCAAATATTTAAATGATAACGGTGTGCGTATTTGGGACGAATGGGCCGATAAAAATGGTGACCTAGGTCCTGTATATGGTAAACAATGGAGAAGTTGGGAAGGCGCAAATGGGGTGGTCATTGACCAAATTTCAGAATTAATCGAACAAATAAAAAAGACCCCCGATAGTAGAAGATTAATTGTGAGTGCTTGGAATGTGGGTGATTTATCTAAGATGGCCCTTATGCCTTGTCATAATATGTTTCAATTTTATGTGGCCGATGGAAAATTAAGTTGTCAATTGTATCAACGCAGCGCCGATGTTTTTTTAGGCGTGCCTTTTAATATTGCCTCTTATGCACTTTTGACCATGATGATAGCTTCAGTTTGTGGTTTAGAATACGGAGACTTCGTTCATAGTTTTGGCGACGTGCATTTGTATAATAATCATGTAGAACAAGCGCAGTTGCAATTGTCTAGAAAACCTTTCCCACTTCCTACTATGAAAATAAATAAAGAAGTAAAAGATATTTTCTCTTTTCAATTCTCTGATTTTACTCTAGAGAACTATGAAGCACATCCTAGTATTAAAGCACCTGTGGCTGTTTAAAATAATATAAATGAATATAACCCTTGTAGTAGCGGCCTCTGAAAACAATGCCATTGGTTTAAACAATCAATTATTATGGCATTTGCCCAAGGACATGCGCTTTTTTAAAAACACTACCTGGGGTATGCCCATTTTAATGGGTCGTAAAACATTTGAGTCCATGGGCAGTAAACCTTTAAATGGTAGGTTGAATATTATTATTACCCGAAATAAAAATTGGATAAGCGAAGGTGTAACATTAGTGCACACTATGGAAGAGGCCATTGCACTTGCAGCTAAGTTTAGCTACAAAGAATTGTTGGTTATAGGTGGCGGTGAAATTTATGAGATGGCCTTGCCTCAGGCTCAAAAAATTTGGTTAACAAGAGTACATACCACCATTGAGGGGGATGTTTATTTTCCCCAGCTAAATGCTGAATGGGAAATGGTTAGCAGCACTCAAAATGTGGCCGATGAAAAACATAAATTTTCTTTTGACTTTGAATGTTGGAAAAGAAAATAATATGTCTTACTCATTTCCCATTAGACTCTACAAATATTTTAATTATTACTTAAATGCCTCTAATGGTAAAGGGCATGGTGTTCATTCACCATTCGTGTTTAGCTTTATTACTAGTGTATTAAATAGTAAAGAATTTAGTCAAGAAAATGACAACGCTGATAAATACCGCGCATTGGTAAATTCTATGATTTCTTTTTATAAGCCAATAGCTTTAATGGAATTAGAACTAAATCCATTAAATAAAGCAAATGTCTTGGAAGAAATAGAAAAGGCAAAAACCATTGGTCTTTTATATCTTAAGCAAAATAAAAATACTGCAGACTTAATGTTGTATTTTAATGCTGCCATAAAAAAAGTAAATACCCATAGCATACTTATTTTTGAGAACATACATAATAGTAAAGAAATGGAGGCTTCTTGGGAACAAATAAAAATGCATAAGGAAGTTAAACTTACCATTGATTTATATAAACTGGGCATTGTATTTTTTAGACAAGAACAATTAGAGAAAGAAAATTTTACCATCCGTTTCTAAACTATTTATATAATGCTACCTCATTCATTTATATCATCTTTAAAAGGAGTACCTGGTTTCAACGAACAAACGTTTTTAGAAACCCATGCTTTAAAAGAGTCGCTTACTTCCATAAGAATAAACACTGAAAAGTCTTTTTTAAAACAGCCTTCTACTTTTTTTGAAAATGCAAGCCCAATTCTATGGTGTGAGAATGGATATTATTTAAAAGAGCGCCCACTATTTGTACTAGATCCCTTATGGCATGCAGGTGCTTATTATGTGCAAGAAGCAAGCAGTATGTTCTTAGATCATGCATTAAAACAAATAGCCCCTAATGCAGGTTCAATGCATGTATTAGATTTATGTGCAGCACCGGGAGGCAAGACAAGTTTACTAGCTAACTATTTTAAAAAGGGATTAGTGGTGGCCAATGAGACCATTAAAAATAGAAATGCCATTTTGGTTGAGAATACTACTAAGTGGGGAGCAGATAATATAGTAGTTACACAGAACGACCCTTCCCATTTTAAAGCGCTGCCTCAGTTTTTTGATATTCTATTAATTGATGCGCCTTGTAGCGGCAGTGGCTTATTTAGAAAAGATCCTGAAGCCATTGAGCATTGGAGTGAAGATGCTGTTCAGCATTGCAGTATAAGACAGTCGCGCATTATAGAGGATAGCATTGATTGCTTAAAAGAGGGAGGCTATTTAATTTATTCCACTTGTTCTTATTCAATACAAGAAGATGAAAATATTGTAGACAAAATTGCTGCAATGGAGGGAATGAAAAGCATAGATTTAAATATAGATAGTAAATGGGGCATTATTCAAAGTGAAAGTTCAACTCATAAATGCAAAGGCTATAGGTTTTATCCTGATAAAATTAAAGGAGAAGGTTTTTTCTTAGCAGTGTTTAAAAAAGAGTTATCAAATAATGCTTATTATGATTCAAATTTTGAAACCACTCCAATTACTAAAAAAGAAACAGAAATTTTAAATTCACATTTTAATTTACCTGATAATTTTTATTACATCAATCATCAAGAAAATATTATTGCATTAGCTATTGAATTTAAAGATGCTTATAATGCTTTGCTTAAAAATTTATATGTTAAAAAAATGGGCTTGGTTATTGGCACTTTAAAAGGAGCTGATTTAATTCCTGCACATGCATTGGCTATGAGTCATTGGAACAATCTTCCCTTTCAAACCATAGAAGTGGATGAAGCAACTGCCCTGCAATACTTAAGAAGGGCTGATTTGAACTTACCGGGGGGCAAGGGTTGGCATGCTATACAATATAATAATATCCGTTTAGGATGGGCAAAATTACTTCCTAATAGATCGAATAATTATTATCCAAATGAATGGAGAATATTGAATTACTGATTATTATATATTAAAAAAGTATTTAATTTTAATATTTAATACTTTCTTTGCAATTCATTTTTGTACCTTTGCGTGATGTTTAAGAAATGGATTTTATTGGTATTTGTAGTCATTGGCCTATTTGGCCAATTGTCTTCTTATGCAGCTAAGCATAAGCAGCTCCAAAAACAATCTGTAAAAACAGCTGCACCGAAGAAAAAAAAGGCCAGTCTTCATTCAAATAAGAAAAGTAAAAAAAGCATTTCAAAGAAAGGTAAAAAGCGTCGTGGTAAGCATACTGCTTTTGTGCCTTTAAAAAATCCGGAACCACTTAAATTAATTGCAGACAACAAAGAAAAAATGAGGTTATCAGATAGTCTGCACAAATCTACCATGCTTGTAAATAATACTGAATTGGAAGAAGGCTATTTTGCAAGTTTATTTACCAATCAAAAAAAGTCGGCTAGTTTTCAAACTTTAGAAGGGACGGCTGCTGTTTTTAAAAGTGTTAGTGGATGGGAAGATAAAAAATTTTATATTTTAACCAATCAATTACCTGTAGGAACCATTGTACGAATTACTACATCCGATTTAAAAAGTATTTGTGCTAAAGTTATTAATGCTTTACCAGAAGTTGGTAACACAATTCAATACCGTTTAAGCGATGCTGCTGCAGCTATCTTAGGTATTACTAATAAGACTTTTCAAATCTCAGTTACTTATTAATTTTTTTATTTAATTCCCTTTGATTTAAATATTTTTTATGAAATATAAATTTTGCATTTGCCTATTTTTTATGGCAAGTTTTATAATAAGCTGTGCGCAAACAAATACAAGTAGTGCACAAACTTTAAATGCCCCGTCTTATAAAGAAGCCATTACTGCTAAAAACATACAAATACTAGATGTTAGAACAGCTGCTGAATTTAATGCAGGACATATCAAACATGCTTTACAAGCCAATTGGTTAGACCAGAAAGAATTCATGGATCGAACCCAACATTTAGATAAAAATTTACCTGTTTATGTTTATTGTCAAGCGGGTGGAAGAAGTGCATCGGCACAGGCTGTTCTTGAAACCCAAGGGTATAAAGTCATTAACTTAGAAGGTGGAATGAGTAATTGGAAAATGAATGGTTTTCCGGTGGAGGGTGCTGGTAATAAAGTTCAAATGCGTGTAGAAGATTTTGATAAAACTATAAAAGCTAATAAATGGGTACTAGTGGATATTGGTGCAGATTGGTGCCCACCTTGTAGAAAAATGTTACCCGTACTTGAAACCTTAAAACAAAAGCCTGCTAGTCCTTTTTATTTTTTAGCAGTAGATGGAGGTGAGGATATAGAGGTTATGAAATCTTTGAAGTCGGAAGGCTTACCTACTTTTATATTATTTAAAAATGGCAAAGAAACTTGGAGACATCAAGGTTTAGTAACAGTGGAAGAATTTAATACTGCTTTAAGTAAATAAAAAACTTAGATGGGTTTTCTATAGCCTCTTAAAAAATCGGTAATGGGCATTCTCTTTTTCCCTTCCCACTGAATATCATCAATACCAATATACCCATTACTGCAAGCAATTTTTGCAAATGTTTTTCCATCGGTAATAAAGCTTCCGGCTTTTTCTGCTGCAGGTGTATCAATAACATGTGTAGTAAAAAGCTTCGCCATTTTCCCATCTATTTTTGTAATTGCCCCCGGAAAAGGAGCAAGCCCTCTAATTAAATTATGTATACTTTCTGCTGGCAGTTCCCAATTAATTTCACAGTCTTGAGTGAAAATTTTTGGCGCATGTTTTAATTCAACATTCATTTCCGATTGTGCTTTTGCTTGAATGGAATTATTATTCAGCCCTTCAATCGTTTTTACAAGTAATGCAGCACCTACTTCTTTCATGGTATCGTGCAATTCACCGGCGGTCATGTTTTCACTAATGTCAATGGGTGCTTGCAATAATATATTACCCGTATCAATAGCATGTTGTAATTGAAAAGTGGTTACCCCTGTTTGTTTTTCTCCATTTATAATAGCCCAATTAATTGGAGCAGCCCCTCTATATTGTGGAAGTAAAGAGCCATGTAAATTTAATGTGCCCATAGGAGGAAAAGACCATATAATTTCTGGTAACATTCTAAAGGCCACCACCACTTGCAGGTCGGGTTCTAGTGTTTTCAGGGACTCGAAAAATTCAGGTGATTTTAGTTTTTCAGGCTGTAGTACCGGTATATTATTTTCAATAGCAAATTGTTTGACAGCACTTTGTTGGAGCTGCATACCTCTGCCTCCAGGTTTATCGGGAGCCGTAACAACCGCTACCACATTCATTTTAGCCGCTAATAAGGCACTTAAAGAAGCCACCGCAAAAGCAGGGGTACCCATAAAAACAATCCTAGGTTTTTTGTCCATTAGGCAAAGTTAGTTTATCTGCCATAATTATGTACTTTTGCCCTTTGCACCCTGGGTGCCTTATTAAAAATAAACAATATGCAACAAGTAAAAAATGGGGATACCATTCAAGTGCATTATCACGGTACTTTAACTAGTGGTGAGACATTTGACTCTTCAGAAGGAAGAGCTCCTTTGGAATTCGAAGTGGGTAAAGGAATGGTTATTCCTGGATTCGATGCTGGTGTTTTAGGCATGACAGTAGGAGAGAAAAAAACAATCCATATTCCATTTATGGAAGCATATGGACCAAAACAACCTGACATGATTGTTGAATTCCCTAAAACACAATTCCCTGCAGATTTAAATCCAACTGTAGGTATGGCTTTAACAATGAATAATGGTCAAGGACAGCAATTTCAAGTAATGGTAGTTGAAGTAAAAGAAGAAGTGGTGGTATTAGATGCCAACCATTCTTTAGCAGGCCAAGACTTAACATTTGCTTTAGAATTGGTAAATATCGATTCTCCTTCCACGATCATTATGCCTTAAAATAGCTAAAATTAGGCTTTCTAATTTCTATATAATGTCCCATGTCTTAAAAGATATGGGACATTTTTTGTTACAAATTTTTTAACAAATTGATAGTTATTCACATCTATTTTTTTTCAATCAAAACGAATTAACTTTAATTTATAAAATTAACGCTATGCTTTTTTTGTTACAAGTTGCTGAAGATAAAATTTCGTTATTGAGTTTATTACAGAAAGGTGGTTGGATTATGTATCCTTTGTACATTCTTTTAGTCATTGCCATTTTTGTTTTTATTGAGCGTGTTTTAGCTATAAAAAAAGCAGGTACCATGGATCCTAAATTTATGTTTATCATTAAGGATCATATTTTATCAGGCAATATAGATGCTGCAAAAATTATGGCTAAAAATGCAGAAAACCCTGTTGCGAAGATGATTGAAAAAGGAATTATGAGAATTGGTAAACCTATAGATGCTATTGAAAAAAGTATGGAGAATGTTGGAAAGCTGGAAATGTATTCAATGGAGCGAAACTTAAATATTTTGTCCTTGGTTGCTGGTATAGCGCCTATGTTTGGTTTTCTTGGAACCATAGTAGGTATGGTACAATTATTTTATGGAATTGCCTCTACGGGAGAATATACTTTAAACACTATTGCTGGTGGAATTTATACAAAAATGATTACTTCAGCTACTGGTTTAATCATTGGACTTATTGCTTATGTGGGCCATAATTATTTATCTACTCAAATAGATAAAACAGCAAATAAAATGGAAACAGCAAGCGCTGATTTTTTAGATATTTTACAAGAAACCACACATTCTTAATCTATGAACTTACGAAAGCGATTAAGAAATTCTCCAGAAGTGCATACAGGTGCCTTAAATGATATATTGTTCATATTGTTATTGTTTTTTTTAATAGTGTCTACACTGGCAAATCCCAATGTCATTAAGGTTTCTAACCCAAAGGCTTCAAGCGACACGAAGGCAAAACAAACAGTAGTAGTAACCATTGATAAAGAACAAAAATTATTCATTGGTTCAACAGCAGTTACCATGCAGGCTTTACCTAATGAGTTAAAATTATTTTTAGCTAAAGAAACCGAGAAGCCCTCTGTAGTGATAAACGGCGATAGCGTTGCCAATTTAGGGGTAACAATACAAGTAATGCAAATTATAAAGTCATTAGGCGCCACACCTGTAGTAGCGGTAAATCCAGCGCATTAAATTATTTGTATTCTTTAATTAAATAATACTAGTAATTAGTATAACAATAATTCCATAAGTTCATTGCTTATTTCAAGCTAGCGCGGATCATTCTGTTTTTCCCAAAACTATCCATTCTTAATTCTGCGTGGTAATTCAATTCATCTAATAAAGCAAGTATAGCTTTTCCTTGGTCATAATGTATTTCAAAGAACAGCTGCCCGTTTTTAGATAAATTCTGCTTTCCAATTTTAGCAATGGCTCTATAATAAATAAGTGGGTCCTCATTCGAAACAAATAAAGCAATGGAAGGTTCAAAGTTCAGTACTTGCTCTTGCATATCTTTTTTCTCTCTAAGAGGAATATAAGGGGGGTTGCTTACAATAATATCATAAGTATTATCAAGAGCTGCTGTATTTAAAATATCTTCTTCCATCCACTCTATGGAGGCATTTAAATTTTTAGCATTCATTTCAGCTACCCCTAAAGCCTCTTTACTAATGTCTAAACCTGTGAGTGTAGAATTAGGTAGGGCCAATTTCAAAGCAATGGGAATACAACCAGAACCTGTACCTATATCTATAATTGATAAGGGTTTATTTATAATACTTGCATAAGAAATAATCCACTCTACTAGTTCTTCAGTTTCAGGTCTGGGAATTAGAACATGTTCATTCACTATTAATTCATTGCCCATGAACCAAGCTTTACCTATAATATACTGAATGGGTTTGCCAGCTAATAATTGTTCAGTGTAATTTTCTAGTACTGCTTGCTGCTCCTTTGTTAATTCCGTATTTACATTTACAATTTGTTGCATTCTATTCCATCCAGTAACAGCTTCGATAAGCATGCCAATTATACTACTTAATTCAACAGCCTCCATTTTAGAGGATAATCTTTGTTTTAGAAATATTTTTATTTCTTGTAAATGCATAACAGATTTTTTAATGGGCTTAATATTTATAAAAGCCTTCACCTGTTTTTATACCCAATTTTCCTTCGGATACCATTTTTACTAATAAAGGGCAGGGTGCATATTTTGAATTATTAAAACCTTCTTCCATAATATTCATAATATTTTTACAAACATCTAATCCAATATAGTCTGCTAGTTGCAAGGGTCCCATCGGATGAGCCATTCCTAGTTTCATAATTTGATCAATAGTAGCTGCATCACTTATGCCTTCTGAAAATGCATAAATGGCTTCATTAATCATTGGCATTAAAATTCTATTGGCAATAAAGCCAGGCGCGTCTTTAACTACACAAGGAATTTTATCGATGGTTTTTGTTAAGGATACTATTGTTTCAGTAACAGAGACTGCTGTAGCTTCACCATTAATAATTTCAACTAATTTCATAATAGGTACTGGGTTCATAAAATGCATACCAATCACTAGAGAAGGCCTATTGGTTACTGAAGCTAATTGACTAATTGAAATAGAAGACGTATTAGTAGCCAAAATACAATCGGGCTTCGTGTATTTGTCTAGCGCAGTAAATATCTTTTTTTTAATATCACTATTTTCAGTTGCTGCCTCAATAACTAATTCCGCTTTTATTACTCCATGTTCTATAGAGGTATAAGTATTAATGTTTGCAAGGGTACTTGCTTTGTTTTCAGCAGTAATTATTTGTTTAGCAATTTGCCTATCTAAGTTTTTTTCAATGGTGGCCATTGCTTTTTCTAAGGCGGTTGCTTCTGCATCAATTAATTGAACGAGAAAACCTTTTTGTGCAAATACATGCGCAATGCCATTACCCATGGTGCCAGCACCAATGACAGCAATATTTTTCATAAGAAATTATTTTTTTGATTTATAATCACCTCTCTTCCATGCATTGATAAAACTTCTCCAGGCACTTGGGTTTAATAAATTCATTGGAGGTAATTGGCCTGAATAATAATATTTAGAAGCTTGTTGTGTTAAGGAAGCACCTACTGCTTCTTTTCCATCATAGGGTAAACTAGAAAGTATAATTCTTTTCTGACTCATACTTGTATTTTTACGTGCGGTTTCATACATGTCATCATCTACTTTTGCATTTACAAAATCTCTTTCAAATTGTGCGCGTGATGGACGAGCTTTTAAAATAGTAGCAGGTAAAAAATTAGTATCATTTACCATTAATTGAATTACACTATATTGGTTGCCTTCTAGTTTTGCAGGAATTAAGATAGTTCTATTTTTAAATCCTACACAAGAAAAAGTGATATGCTCTCCTTTATTAACTGCAATAGAAAAAACACCATCATTATTGGTAATTGTTCCTCTTCCTTTATTTTCAACAATAACACTAGCAAAAGGAACAGCTTTTAAGCTATCCGCTGTCATAATTACTCCATATAATTGTATCACCGAGTCGCGATAAATATCGACTGTTTGAGCTGAGGCCTTCTGGCCTAAAAGGCTGACTAAGATTATTATTGTGATAAGTAATGTCTTTCTCATGTGGTTACAAATTTAAGCCTCAATCTTTAAATAATCGAAGGCATTTTTGAATATTCTGCCTATTAAAACAGCAAAATAACTGCAATGAACGTTAACTTTGCAAGGATCTAATTTTTTTAACAAAAACTTCCATAATGACTACTGAGGATATTCTAAAGGCCTTGAGCAATGTACAAGAACCAGATTTAGGTAAGGACTTGGTGACTTTAAATATGATTAAAGACCTCCAAGTAGACGGAGATAAGGTAAGCTTTACCATCGTGCTCACTACACCCGCTTGTCCTATGAAGGATTTAATGAAAAATGCCTGCGAAAATGCTATTAAATTACTAGTGAATAAGGCGGCTATTATTGATGTGAATTTTACATCAAATACCACCAGTCTAAGAAAAGATGAAAAGAAGGTTTTAGGACAAGTTAAAAATATTATTGCAGTGGTAAGTGGTAAAGGTGGTGTGGGTAAAAGCACTGTTTCTGCCAACCTTGCATTAGCCCTAGCTGAAGGTGGCGCAAAAGTGGGTTTAATGGACGCCGATATTTATGGCCCAAGTGTTCCTATTATGTTTGGTGTAAGAGGTCAAAGACCTATGATGAAAGATGGAGATGGACAAGGCATTATCATTCCTTTAGAAAAATATGGTATTAAATTAATGAGTATTGGATTACTAGTAGATGAAAAAGATGCAGTGGTTTGGAGAGGTCCAATGGCAAGTAGTGCCATTCGTCAATTCATTACCGATGTAGATTGGGGAGAGCTTGACTATTTAGTCATTGATATGCCACCAGGTACTGGCGATATTCATTTAACTATAATGCAAACTGTTCCTGTAACTGGAGTAGTTATTGTAACAACCCCTCAAACAGTAGCACTTGCCGATGCTAAAAAAGCCATTGCTATGTTTGGGCAAGCCAATGTGAAAGTGCCTATTATTGGTTTAATTGAAAATATGTCCTACTTCACACCTGCTGAATTACCTGATAATAAATATTATTTATTTGGCAAGCAAGGAGGACAAAACTTAGCCACAGAATATGATCTTGCATTCTTAGGTGAAATTCCATTAGTGCAATCTATAAGAGAAGGGGGTGATGCAGGCGTACCTGCCATGGTAGGAGAAGAAGAGCTTTCTAAATTGGCTTTAAGAGGGGTGGTGTCTAATGCAGTGCGTCAAATAGCTATTAGAAATGCAAATCTTCCTAAAACAGAAACGATATCAGTTGCTTAATATGTCGAATAAAATTATCATAGCTATTGACGGTTATTCTTCTTGTGGAAAAAGTACTTTAGCGAAGGCCTTAGCGGCTCAATTGGAATATGTTTTTATTGACACGGGTGCCATGTACCGCGCGGTAGCACTTTATTTTTTAAGAAATAATATTGGTTTTGAAAATGAAGCCCAAATTCTAAAAGCATTAGGAGTAATAAAATTAAACTTTGTTTATAATGCAACAAGTTTAAAAAGTGATATGGTATTGAATGGAGAAAATGTAGAAGCCGAGATAAGAGAAATGCGTGTGAGTGAAAAAGTGAGTGAAGTGGCCGCTATTGGTGCGGTAAGAGACTTTGCCGTAGCACAACAACAAGCCATGGGTGCATTCAAAGGTATTGTTATGGATGGTAGAGATATTGGTACTGTTGTGTTTCCTGGGGCAGAGCTTAAAATTTTTGTAACTGCCGACCCTGCTATTAGAGTAGAAAGAAGATTTTTAGAATTACAAAACACGAACCCCTCTATTCGTAAAGAAGAAATAGAAGCAAATTTGAAACATAGAGATTTAATGGATACAACTAGAGAACTTAGTCCTTTAAAGCAAGCTGATGATGCCATTG
>Ga0209188_1001613_pt1 | contig 17735 bp, 16 predicted proteins | sample C_130625_EF_Meta_FD_187307 | JGI IMG/M metagenome (GOLD analysis project Ga0209188, IMG submission 187307) | Freshwater microbial communities from Lake Croche, Canada to study carbon cycling - C_130625_EF_MetaG (SPAdes) (version 2) | ecosystem: Environmental > Aquatic > Freshwater > Lake...
CAAACATTTCGAGTGCAGATATCTTTCTAACATAAAATTAACTTAATGTCATTAAGCATCGCCTAATACGGCATAGGCTTTTCATGATCTCTGCTAAGATTGACCTTGTCCGCTGGGAGCGGTTAGGTTCCAAAGGAGTTGTTACAGGCTCTTTCGCCAATTTTTCACCCCCATCCTAAACCTCATGACATCCGCCACACCTGCTCCCTCAAAACTCAGCCCGATTGTTTACTTTATCGGTTTCACCGGCGCCTTGGCTGGCCTTCTCTTCGGTCTCGATATCGGGGTGATCTCGGGGGCTCTCGGATTCATTAAGAAGGATTTTTCTGTTTCGGACCAGATCCTCGAATTCATTGTCAGTTCACTGCTCTGGGGAGCTGTTTTCGGAACACTGATCAGCGGTATCCTCTCCAACAGGTTGGGACGACGTGGAGCGATCTTGATCAGTGCAGTGATCTTTGTCCTCGGCTCCCTGATCTGCTCACTTGCCGCAGATCCTCACGTTCTGATCATCTCACGGTTCTTTCTAGGAATCGCCATCGGGGTCGCCTCGTTCACCGCTCCCCTCTACCTCTCGGAAATCTCACCTCAGCGTGTCAGGGGTTCCATGATCTCGATGTACCAACTCATGATCACGATAGGCATCGTGCTGGCATTCCTCAGCAACACATGGCTTGGAAACTATGCCGTGATCGATGGAGTCAAGGGAGAGCACTGGAGAATGATGATCGGCATCATCGCCCTTCCTGCCGCCGTCATGTTTCTGGGTGTCTTGTTCCTTCCCGAAAGCCCCCGCTGGCTCTTCCTGAAAGGCAAAAAAGATCGTGCTATTTCCGTCTTCCAGAGGATGCACCTCCCAGGTGACGAGATCAGCAAAGAGGTTGTGGAGATAGAGGAGAGTCTGCGGGTGAAGCAGAACGGATTCCAGATGTTCAGGGACAACGCCAACTTCCGCCGGGCCATCGGTCTCGGTATCGGTCTTCAGATCATCCAGCAACTCACGGGCATCAATGTCGTGATGTACTACGCCCCGAAGATTTTCAGCATCGCCGGATACTCCAGTACCGAGCACCAACTCTGGGGGACGGTCATTGTCGGAGTCACCAATGTGCTGGCTACTTTCATCGCCATTGCCTTTGTTGACCGGATCGGACGGAAGCCGATCATGTACGCTGGCTTTGCGGTGATGGGTGTGGCGATGATCGCGGTCGGCCTTCTCTTCAACATGGATCTTGAAAAATCCCCCGCTCTTGGTGTCTGGGCCATTGGGGCCCTTCTGATATTCATCGTCGGGTTCGCCATGAGCGCTGGTCCAATTATCTGGGTGCTCTGCGCGGAGATTTTCCCGCTCTCCGGGCGTGACCTAGGCGTGACCTTCAGCACCGCCACCAACTGGATCGTGAACGCCATTGTGGGAGGGACCTTCCTGACCCTGCTCGACAAACTTGGCAACGGAAACACCTTCCTGCTGTATGGAGGACTCAACGCGCTCTTCGTTCTCTTCTTCCTCCTCTTTGTGCCGGAGACCAAGGGAATCTCGCTCGAGAAGATCGAGGCCAACCTCCTCTCGGGCAAGCCACTTAAAAATATCGGTCGCTGAGTGGCCTCCTTCATTCCTGCCAGGCTCTCAGTAGCAATTCTTGCGGGCGTGCTCCTGCTCTCCGCCCAGCTAGGAGCAGCTCCCCTCGCGTCTCATGCCCCGACTCTCTCCGTCCACGAGACTAACTACGGGACAGCCATCCATGATGGTCAGAAGGAGAGCATCGAGGGACTGGAGATCCATCTGGTCAGCTACTCGACTCCCGGAACGAACTACGAAGTCCAGTGCTTTTTCCTAAAGAAAGGAAAGGGGGGGCATCCGGCAACCATTGATGACACGCTGATCTTTGAGGTGACTAATCCTCACGGCAGTTACGGCGTGTTGGCTAAACCGATCAAGATCGGGAAGGATAACTCCTCAGGAGTCCAAAGTTCCAAGAGCGGCAAAAGCTCCAAAGGTTCGAAATCCCAAACCTCCCCCAACCCTTCCGTTGATTTCCCTCGTGAGGGATATGTCGTGAGGGTTCTCTCTGATGGAGTCGTTCTCAGGCAACGTTGCTCCACGCACAGGGTCGAGCAATTCGTGAAGGAGAATGCTGATTTGCTCGATCAGGCGGCGGTTAAGAAATCCGCACGACACCTTCAGGCAAGCGATCTCCTCAAACGCTGAACCAGAATGGCTTCCTGATCTTAAAAAAAGCTTTAGCCTTGAGCAGGCAGTCCGAATAGGTAAACCTCTTGATTCCTTGATAGCAAAAGCTCGGATGGCGGAATTGGCAGACGCGCTAGACTTAGGATCTAGTACCGAAAGGTGTGTGGGTTCGACCCCCTCTCCGAGCACCAAGGATCTGTGGATCATACAGATCCACTTGCAGGAGACCTTGCAAGATTGACTTGGATCATTACGACCCGTCATGTAGTCATTAACCTTATGGGACGCATTCACAACTCCATCATTGATACCATCGGCCACACTCCGCTGGTACGCCTCAATCACATCTCCAAGGATCTTCACGCGACAATTGCCGTGAAATGTGAGTTTTTCAATCCCCTTGGAAGCGTAAAAGATCGTATCGGGGCCGCTATGATCGAGGATGCCGAGGCAAAGGGCCTCCTGAAGAAGGGAACCACCATTGTGGAACCCACCAGCGGCAACACCGGGATCGCACTTGCCTTCGTCGCCGCAGCAAAGGGATACAAACTCATCCTCACGATGCCTGAGACGATGAGCTTGGAACGCAGGACTCTGCTTGCAATGCTGGGCGCGCAACTCGTTCTGACACCGGGATCGGAGGGAATGAAGGGAGCCATTGCCAGAGCCGAGCAGATTCTCAAAGAAACCCCCGACTCATGGATGCCACAACAGTTCAATAATGCTGCCAACCCTGCCATTCACCAGAAGACCACTGCAGTGGAGATCTGGGAAGACACGGACGGGAAGGTCGATATTCTAGTCTCTGCCGTCGGCACGGGCGGAACTATAACCGGCGTGACCGAAGTCCTCAAAAAACTGAAACCTGATTTCAAATCGGTTGCCGTGGAGCCGAAAGACTCACCCGTCATCACGCAGACCCGCAATGGCCAACCCATCAAACCCGGCCCCCACAAGATCCAAGGTACCGGAGCCGGTTTTGTTCCTGGAAATCTTCAACTCGATCTCATTGATGAAGTGATGACCGTTACGAATGACGAGGCACTTGTAATGGCCCGTCGGCTTGCCAAGGAAGAGGGTATTCTTGCAGGCATCAGTTCGGGAGCGAATGTTCATGCGGCTATTGAGCTCGCAAAACGTCCCGAGAATGCAGGGAAGCTCATCGTGACCGTTGCCTGCTCGACCGGGGAGCGCTACCTCAGCACGGCACTGGCAGAAGAGGCACGTGCACAAGTAGGTGGCTAGGCCCCTTAGCGCCTAGGTGGATTGGTCTAAAGATTTTTAGGCTATTAGGTCATAACCCTAATTCAATGGTGCGAGTGATTTTGAATATCACTAGCACTTGGCTTGATTCCTTAAGTATTCCCTGCTCCTCTTAACTAATAGTTTAACAGCCTTAAGCCTAATCACCTTTCTATATGTCCTCTCCCTTTACCCCGCCCGATAACGAACTTGAAATTACCGGACCATCAACGTTGGAACTTCTCTGGACAAATCACCGGGGCTCGCTCCTTGGTGGCATCGGAGCTCTAGCAGCACTGATTGTCATCGTTGTTGCTGTACTTGTAACGGCCCGAGCCACGCGAATCGGTTCTGAAACAGCTCTCTCAACTGCCTCTGATGAAAGGGGTTGGAGAATGGTGATTTCTAAGTACCCCCGTACGCCGGCTTCGGCCGATGCCATGCTCCTTCTGGCTGCATCCCTGCGTGATGCCGGAAAGTTTGAAGAATCCGATGGCCTCTACTCCCGATTCACTGAAACATATCCTAGAAGCCCCCTTGCAATCTCAGGCCTTCTCGGAAGAGCTTCCAATGCCCGTGTCACGGACCACGTTGACATTGCCATGAATGATTATCAGCAGGCTGCCGCCGGATTTCCGCAGTCGTACGGAGCACCTTTTGCGCTCTTCAATCACGGTCGTCTACTAGCCCAGCAAGGCAAGATTGAGGAGGCTAAACGCGTCTTTCAGACTCTCGGAACCCAGTATTCAGGATCCGTCATGGCTCAAGCCGCCGGAGTCTCCACCCAGGCAACCGCTTCCGCACCTCAGTAGCCGCAATCGTGGCCTTCACGGATGGCACCCAAGCCATCGTGATGGTTACCTTTCCTTAGTCGTGATTTTCTCGGCAATCTCCTCTGCAGGATAGGTCCAGATCTCGGAGAGGGTAGGATGATAATGGGGGACCAAGGAGATCTGTCCCGCCGTTGCGTTGAAGGCCATCGCAACAACAATCTCGTGAATGAGTTCGGATCCCTCGGGCCCAACCACCGCCCCGCCTAGAATGCGACCGTCCGCAGCATCGGCGATCAGTTTTACAAACCCGTCAGTCTCCCCTTTCACGATCGACTTCCCATGGTCGGCAAAGGGATAGGTTGCTGTGAGGATACTCAAGCCAGAGCCCAGAGCCTCCTCCTCTGTCATTCCGCAGGAGGCCATCTGCGGCTCCGTGAAGCAGGCAAAGAGTTTTAAACGGTAATCCATCAAGGTCATTTCCCCTCCCCTGAGTAATGCCGCAGCATTTTTCGCCGCCGTCTCTCCCTGCATAATGGCAACGTGAACCACCTCGTAAGGACCGCAGCAATCCCCCGCGGCAAAGAGATGTGCGGCGGTCGTTCTCTGCTCGGGACTCGTGCAGATTGCAGGCCCCTTAAGTGAGACTCCGGCTTTTTCCAATCCAAGTCCTTCCAGATTAGGACGTCGACCGAGTGCATTAAAGACGATATCGGCCTTCACAACCCCCTCTTGGTCCCCATGCCGGTAAGCGACACGCATGCGGCCTGAGGGTTGACCAGTGATGCTGATCAGACTCGTTCCGCAGGTCACCGTCATTCCCCTCCTGCGGAAGGCCTCTGCCAGCGAGTCAGCCACATCACGATCGGATCCGCTGAGCAAACGGGTATTGCGCTGCAAAATCGTGACCTTGGAACCAAGGGATTCAAGATAATGAGCCATCTCAAGGGCCACGGGCCCGCCCCCAAGAACGATAGCTGATGATGGGATCTCAGCAAGTTCCAGCAGTTCGTCGCTGGTCATGCAGAGCTCAATACCTAGAACAGGTGGGCGGTTAATCCCCGAACCCGTGGCGATACATCCGCTCTTCAGGCTAACCAACTGTTCAGTTCCCTGATCCGTTCTGATACGCAGGCAATGAGGATCGAGAAACTCGGCACGGCCGCGGATGAAATCGAATCGACCTCCTTCCAACTGCTCTTTCCTGTAATCGGCAAACTCCGCGATCAAGCGCCGCTTGCGAGCAATGATCCCCCCCCCGTCAAACCCTATCTTCTCGGCAATCAGACCGAACTCCCCGGCATGACGTAGCGTGCGGTAACGGTTTCCCGATTCGATCAGCGTCTTGCTTGGCATGCATCCACGTAGAATGCAGAGACCTCCGACCTCGCCCCCACCCTCGATCACGGCCGTGGAAAGCTCCAAGGAGGATGCAGTACGGGCTGCTGCGTATCCGCCGCTCCCTCCACCGATCACCACAAAATCGTATTCTTTCATGACGCCAATCTGCTCCCAAATTGCTCAAGATGACACTCAGGAAAACAAATCCGGTCCTTCCAAGTCATAATCCGTTCCTTTTTATCTCCTCCTGCCCCGAGAACCTCTTCACCCATATCTTGTGTCCTATCTGCTTCAATCACCCCAGATCATGTGTCCAGAGGGTAAAAAAGCGTTGCTCATCCCCCTTTCAACACCTATCTTTTGACAACCACAAACCGCCCCTATTTCCGGGGCAATCAGACCCTTCCCATGGCAAAAAAAGAACCCGCAGAACCGATCATTCCTCTCGACGACTCAGACATTCCTGAAAAGCAGGACACAGCAGGGGGGGATGAATATGGAGCGGCTCAGATTGACAAGCTTGAGGGACTCGAAGCGGTCCGCAAGCGTCCCGGTATGTACATCGGCGATCCCGATGAGCGCGGACTCCACCACTGTGTCTTCGAGGTGCTCGACAATTCGATTGATGAACATCTGGCCGGCTACTGTACACGAGTGGAAGTTGCCATCCACTCGGACGGGTCAGTCTCGATCCGTGACAACGGGCGAGGCATCCCGGTCGAAGTCCATCCGAAATTCAAGATCCCGACCCTGGAACTGGTCCTGACAAATCTCCACGCTGGCGGCAAGTTTGGCCAAGGAGCCTACAAGTACTCGGGTGGTCTCCACGGCGTCGGCGCCAAGTGCGTGAATGCGCTCTCCACATGGTTCAAGGTCGAAGTCATGCGCGAAGGCAAGGTTCACTTCATGGCCTTCGCTCAGGGGAAAACCACCCAACCTCTTACCGTCCTCAGCGAACTCAAGAACAAGAAGCAGACCGGAACATTCGTCACCTTCCTGCCCGATCCCGAGATCTTCACGATCACGACGACCTTCAAGTTCGAACGTCTCTCCGGCCGCCTCCGCGAACTCGCCTTCCTCAACCCCGGCATTGAGATCGTCCTCACCGACGAGCGCGACGACGAGGAGCACCGCCCCCGCAGCGAGACCTTCCTCTACAAGCACGGCATCGTGGAATTCGTGCGTCAGCTCGGCGAGACACGGCAGGTACTGCACCCGAAGCCGATCGTCATCTCCCGTCAGCGCGACGAGATCTTTGTCGATGCGGTTCTCCAGTACAACGACTCCTACAGCGACCAGATTCTTTGCTTTGCCAACTCCATCCCGAATCCCGACGGCGGCACTCACCTGACCGGATTGCGCACCGCCCTCACACGCGCGATCAACCAGTACGCCAAGGCGAACAATATCCTGAAGGAGAAGGATCCCGCCCTTTCCGGCGATGATGTGCGCGAGGGCCTCACGGCCGTTCTGAGCGTCAAGCTTCCTCACCCCCGTTTCGAGTCCCAGACCAAGGTCAAGCTCGTTAACACGGAGGTCGAGGGAGTCGTGAACTCAGCCCTTTACGAAGGGCTCATGGATCATTTCGACCAGAATCCTCCGGTCGCCAAGAAGGTCATCGACAAGGCCCTTACCGCCGCACGCGCCCGCGAGGCTGCACGCAAGGCTAGAGAGACCGTCCGCAAGAGCGCCCTCACCGGGGGAGGCCTGCCGGGCAAGCTGGCCGACTGTTCGGAGCGCGATCCCGCGCTTACCGAACTCTACATCGTCGAGGGCGACTCTGCAGGCGGCAGTGCCAAGCAGGGTCGTGACCGCCGCTTCCAGGCAATCCTTCCGATCCGAGGCAAACTAATCAACGTGCAGAAGGCACGTCTGGACAAAGTTCTTCAGAACACAGAAATCCAGACCATGATCACGGCGATCGGCACCGGAATCGGTGACGGGGATCAGGAAGGAGCCTTCAATATTGAGAAGCTTCGCTACGGCCGAATCGTCATCATGACCGATGCCGACGTTGACGGATCCCATATCCGGACCCTGCTCCTCACCTTCTTCTACAACCAGATGCCGCAACTCATCCGCCGCGGTCACATCTTTATTGCCCAGCCACCTCTCTACCAGATCAAGAGGAAGAAGCGGGAGGAGTACGTGGATGACGACGTCCAGCTCAACCGCATTCTTATTTCCCTTGGAGCCGAGGAGCTCAAGCTCATCAGCATGCCCGACAAGAAGGAGGTGCCGACCGCACAACTCAAGGAGACTCTCGAACTGCTCGACAGGCTTGAGAAGTCCAGTGAGGCCGTGCGCCGACTTGGAGGGGAATTTGAGGCCTACCTTGGAGCCCGATCCAAAGAGGGTGTCCTTCCCTCCTACCTTGTCGTGATCCGATCGGGTAACGAGGAAACCGTGGAGTACTTCCACAACGAGAACGATCTCCGTGATTTCACCGCCACCAACATCGACCTCAACCTCTTTGATGCCGAACCCGCAGAGAATGAGACCAGTGAGAATGGTGAACCGCTCGTGGTCGAGAAGGCCGCCAAGGTTGATAAAAATGCACGCAGGAGGCGTGCACGCCTCGTTGAGATCCACCAGTCCAAGAGCATCGAGAAGCTGATCACAGAACTGGAGAAGAAGGGACTCAAGATCGAGCACTACGCCGACAGCAAGACCCCGCTCTTCCACATCGTTGATGGCGAGACCACGCACGAGATCTTCTCGATTCCCCGCATCCTTGAACTGGTCAAGGAGGTGGGACGGCGCGGTGTCCAGATCAAGCGATTCAAGGGACTTGGGGAAATGAATGCCAAGGAACTCTACGAGACCGCGATGAATCCCGAGCGACGCAGGTTCCTAAAAGTGGAGCTCAACGATGACAACTCCCTCGAGGCCGGACGCATGTTTGACATTCTTATGGGAGATGTGGTGGAACCACGCAGGATCTTCATCGAGGACAACGCCCTGAATGTTCGCAACCTGGACGTCTAAGGGGCATCTCTTAAACCCCTTGATTCCTTCCGGGAGCAGAGATCTCTTTCGTTACTGGGAGCGTCATGGAAGTCAGGTTTCTCCTTCTGTCAATGGTGCTGACCGCTTGTTTATCCCCCTCTCGTTCCAGTGCGGAAGACTTTGATGTCTACTTCGGGACTGGCGTCCCGAAGGGGAACGGTATCTACCGATCCACCTTCAACTCAGCCACCGGCAAACTGAGTCAGGCGGAGTTGGCCTCAAAAGTTGATTTTCCTGGTTTCCTTGCACTCACCGCTGACAAAAAAAGACTCTACGCGGTTGCAAAACTTCCGGAGGGATATGTAGTCATTGGCTATCACATCGGTACCAAAGGATCACTGACACCCTTCACCACGGCACTCAACCCTGGTGGTCGCGCCGTGCATGTGACCATTCACCCTTCGGGAAAATTCCTAGTCACGGCCCAGTACGACGGAGGATCCGTCGCCTTGTTCCCACTCGATACCGATGGACAACTTGGCAAACCCACTCTTTTCCAGCATGAGGGAGGCTCCCATGTCGTCAAGGGACGACAAGACTCCCCGCACCCACACTTCTGCTCCATCTCACCAGATGGTAACTTCGTTCTCGTTCCAGACTTGGGCTTGGATGGCATCGTGGCCTATCGCGTAAACCCAGAGAGAACAGGCATGGAGCGTTGCGGCTTTTTTCCCTCGATCAAGGGAGGAGGTCCCCGGCACATGAAGTTTTCGACCGACGGGAAACTTATTCATCTCATCAACGAACTCTCGCTCTCCCTCTCAACATTCCGGTGGGATGCCACACATGGAAATGCCACCCTCCTCGGCACGATCCCAACACTTCCGGAGAGCATCAAGGCAGGGGAAATCTTCAACTCCGCAGCAGAGATCCTGACGCATCCGGGGGGGAAGTTCCTCTACGCCTCCAATCGCGGTAACGACTCGGTGAGCGTCTTCAAGGTGGAACCGTCATCAAGGAATCCCGAGTTGATTCAGATCCAACCGATCCGCGGGGCATTCCCCCGCAATATCAATATCACCCCCGCGGGTGATTGGTTATTCGCCGCTGGAGAACACTCTGACACCGTTTCAGTCCACCGGATCGACCGCGAATCGGGAAAACTCACCTTCCAGACCGACGGCATGATCAACGTCCCCTCACCCATCTGCATTGTTTTTTCGTCGCAGCATTGAGAGTAAGATCTTTCTTGGTGTAGGAACTTTTATAGGAACGGCCTCACTCCTCAGGGCAGCCTCCGATAGAAGCGCAGGGCTTCAATCGGGACACCCAAGTCAGCCAGGGGATAGACCGCTCCGCCACCTCTTCCCGCAGGATCTCGGATCAGGTAGTCCACTCCCCTCTTTCCGACGATCACCACGAAATGGGTGATACCGTCTGGCAGTCGCAAGCGAACGATAACCGGATTTCTCTTTAAAAGGTTCCAATCTATCAGGGCGTAGGAGGGTAGATCCTCGTACGCCTTTTCCACCACCCCGGGCGAGAACAGGGCAGCCACCTCCCACCGGATCCATCCCCTCCCTTCGTAACCCTCGCTGAGCTTCAAAAAGCGATTCAATCGACCCGGGTTCAAATCCATTCCATAAAATTGCAAGACCATGGCGGCCGAGGTGATAGCACATCCTTCCCCACCAAGCGTGCCGGGGGAATCACCTAGGGAGTCACGAGACCAATTTGGATCAGCCTGGAAAAACTGCGGGACATTGATCAACCGCTCAACCGGAAAGGGAAGCCCACCCCGAGGGCTCAAAGGATGCCTCCAGAACCAGAGAGTCAGCAGAATCAGAAAGAGCAACAAGAAGACCGCGGCGATGCCACGGATGAGAATTGAGCGCCACAGCATCGTTGGCCCTAGGAGCTGCCTTTACCGCCACTCTTACTTGAATCACTTTTTTTCAGAAAGGCCTCAAGCAGCGCTGGCCAACTTCCCACCACTCCCCGCTGTCCTGGTTGGAGGCCGAAGCCGTGCGGTATTCCCGGCAGGAGATGCAACTCTGATTCCAATCCTGCGGCCTTTGCGGCTTCAGAGTAGCCTTGAGAGCTTGTCACTCGTTCAGGAAGATCCTTGTCACCGATCAGGACAAAAAAACGTGAGGATGGGGAGATGCCCCGTGGGATGGTGATCTCTGTTTTGAGGCCGCCCGGTGCATCCAGGTAGGCGGGATAGATCAGAATAATGTCTGAGAAAAGGACATCTTTCCCCTTTTCATGCACCAAGCGGGTCGCCAAGTGGCCACCAGCCGAGAACCCTATCACTCCCAGCGAATCGGTACTAAGTCCATACTCTTTGCCGTGAAGGTAGACAAGATCCAGGGCCTTGGTCGCATCCGAGAGCGCCTGAGGACGGACCGTGACGTCATCCTTTCCGATGGAATATTCCAAGATGGCCACGTCGTAGCCCAAGCCGTTCAGAAAATCGGCGACATTCAAACCCTCGTGCACGATCGCCAACCCCCGATAACCTCCTCCGGGGAATAGTAGGATGGTTCCCTTGGCAGGAGAGAGAGGTGTCCGGTGAAGCTGAAGATTCGGCTGGGAAACATTCAGTATACCGGGTGGCTTCCCCTCCCTGGGAAGCGTTGGATTGGGAGCCGTGGGGAGCGCCCTTCCATCAAGGTCAATCCTCCCTGCGTGAACCAGCGCTATATCTGCCGAAAGTGGCATGGGCGTGAGAAGGAAAAGAGGGATAAACAAAAGTTTGATGCAGGAGACCATCGGAAGAATACGGGAGGCGATGCGTTTCATCATTCCTGCAATAGCTTCTTGAGCGGAGCGGATCCATTCGTTTTATCGGTCGATTCAAACGCGGGACTCACAATGATCAGACTTGCCGAGTCGGCGGATTCGTTGATTCTCCTTACGAATGCAAGGGATGAATCTAAACATTGTTCTCCTTTTTTTATCTTTTTTTCTCCTCCCCGGATCCGTCGTCAGTGCCGGAGAACTCGATTACAATAGGATGGTTCTGGAATCCCTCGCTGCCATGCCCCCCGGCGGGGGGTACTCCACTTCGGGATCGGCCAATCATGCCCTGTCACGATCGGTATCCAGTTCGGGAGGCAGGCTGTTAATCACTCCCTCAGCAGCGATGCCAAGCTATTGCTCCGGGGCAACCTATCTCGTATTTCTCAAGGTGCTGGCCACTCTTCAGTCCCGGGGTCAACTCACGATCCCCCCGCAGCTTGTTACCCTGGTGAGACCATCAGGACAACCAGATGGCAGAGGTGTCTGGGGGCGCTGGAATGCCAACGGTCCGGGAACAGCGCGCCTCTTTTATGAACTCGGTCTTGGAGAAAATTTCACCGATCTATCCCGGGCCAGAGCGGGCGACTTCCTGAAGATCTTCTGGAACGATGGCATCGGTGCGAGCGAGCATGGTCATTCGGTCATCTACCTGGGGAAAGAATCAAAACAAGGCATCGAACTGGTGACCTTTTGGTCGAGCAACATCCCCGGTGGATTCGGGAGGAGATCAGTACCGCTGGCTAGGATTCATCGGATGCTCTTCTCACGGCTTGAGCATCCGGAGGCGATCCTTGAAGGCACCTCGCTTCCCCTCACCGACTCCTACCTGGCCTCGCTCGAACACCGCTCCTCCACATCAGCCGAGGTGGATCGCCTGTGCGGGCTTCGCACGGTGGAGAGCATACGCCATTAAGAGAAGTCCGGCAGCCATTAGGTAGCCTGCGGCACTCCAGACAATCGCACCACTCATCCTCTCCATCTGGGTTCCCCTCCCGTCACTCGAGAAGAGACCCACCATCAGGGTTCCTACAGCCCCGCCAACCCAACCCAGCGTATTCATCAGTCCGGCCACCGAGGAGCGTTCCCGAGGAACAACAAAATCAAAGACCGACGCAAAAATCCCCGCGTCATAGGCTCCCTTGCAGATCCCAAAACAGATCATGGAGGTGAGGAGCGCCCCCATATTCCCAGCCTTACCCACAGCCACGACACAGAGTGATCCAAGTAGAAGGGCAACTGCCTGCACGATCATCCTGGCGCCTCTGATTGTAATCGAGAGCCTGTCCGCCAGAATCCCGGAGAGAGGAGCGCTCACGGCACTTGCTATTTGGATGGCCGCCACAGCTGAGAATCCAGCCATCACAAGACTCAGATGAAACTTCTCGAAGAGGAAGGTTGGCGCCCAAACGAGAAAGATCGCAGCAACTCCGTTGGCGCAGGCAAAGGCAGCCATCAGCAGCAGTACACCGGGTTGGCGGAGAATTCCTCCCAGCGTCTGAAGAAACCCCTTCCGTAAGATATTCTTATCGTCTTCGGAACCTTCCGGAGCTTCCGGATCGTGTGGTTCCTTACCAGAAACAGGAAGTGAAGCTGGAAGATATTTACCGATCAGGAGAGCCGTAAGGATCCCCGCTATCCCAAACCCGTAGAGAGCCCAACGCCATCCGTATCGAACCGCCACGAACGCTCCGAGAGTACCCCCGGCAATGGTTCCAACATAGACGGCGGACTGGTGGAGCGAGAGTGCCGTGGAACGTGTTCGCTGCCAGTGCCAGTCACTTAGCAAGGACGTAGCAGCCGGAAAATAGACCGATTCCCCGAGACCAATCACCGCTCGGGTTGCGATGAACTGCCAACATTTTCCACACATTCCAGAGACCCCGGTCATCAAGCTCCAAAGCAGGCATCCTCCGATGATCAACCCCTTCCTTGGGTACCTGTCACCGGCAAATCCCGCAAAGGGGGAGGAAAAAGCGTAGACCCACATGAATGCACTCCCAATGAGTCCGAGCTGTGCCTTGGTAAATCCGAAGTCACGCTCCAGAATGGGAAAGAGCGAACTGATCACCTGCCTGTCGGCATAGTTTAGGAAACAGACTAGCCAGAGCAGACCGAGGACGAGCCACTTTGTCCGCGGTGACGTTCTGCCGGAGGAGGAAAATGACACGGTGAGAGCCTACCCGGAGGAGAGGGACTTGTGAAGCAGCGCGATACCGGGCAAAAGCCTTTAAATAGTCACTCCTCTATGTCTGGGGACCATAAATCAATATCTTCAGCGTGCTATCAAGGAGATCTTAAGGGGTGCGTTTCTTGATGTAGATTCCAGCACCCCAAGCTGTAGCACTCGCAATTTTACCATCGGCGGCTAATTGAAGGGATGTCCAAGTCTTATAGGGAGCATCCGTGAGGGCCCAGGTGTTCCCATAATTTGTTGAATAATAGATTCCGCCACTATTTGGGACGGGCGTGTTGTTGGTGTCCAACTGTTGATAGGTAGCTCCGAGCATATAGCGACCATCATTAGACACTGAAAAAAACAACCAATTAGCGGCAGTCGCCGCAACATTGGTAAAATGCACTCCATAGTCGTAGGAAATATAGATAAAGCCGGGATCGGCAGGTGCATTATTACAATTTTGATCACCTACAACTTGAATGCGACCATCTGCTGACATGGCAGAAGATGTGTAGTGCTGAACGGGTAGTGTTGTATTGGGAGACCAAGATCTTCCGTAGTCGTAGGAATTGAAAATCCGGCCTTCACGTCCGTCAAGGTCCATCGTTCCGTCGATCTTAAATGAGACTGCAGTCTGGATGCGACCATCTGCAGAAACCGATACTCCCTGCCAACTATTGAAGGAGAATGTGTTTGTTTTCCAAGATTTTCCATAATCTTCGGAACGATAAATTCCGGTGATGAAGTTGTTGGTGTCATCATAGCTATTGGCAACTGCCGTCTGATATTTCCCATTAGCCGACATAGCTATGGAGGTCCAATTAGCTACGGTGTTCGTTTTTTTCACAAACGACTCTCCAAAGTTATCTGATACATAGATGCAATCCCCTTCAGCAACAGCCGCTTGATATTTACCATTGGAACTCATTGCGACCGATGACCAAGCAACATTGAAATTCATGGCTGATGGTTTCCAACTCTGACCGAAATTGTGTGAAAGGTAGATATTACCTCCTACATCGGTTGATGGTGTGACTGAGGAGTAGGCTTTAACCACGGCAGTTTGATTCATGCCATCCTGAGAAGAAGCGATTCGTTCCCAGGCGTAGCTGTTTGTGGAGTTCCCTTGGTCAACAAGTTGCCAGAACTGAGATAAATTACTTGCAGGGGTTTTGGCATTCAGGGAAACGCCGGCAATTGAAACGATTAGGATACAGATGCTGATGGCGTTGTTTTTCATGGCTCACGAGTAGTGTATCTCATCATTACATCGACGCAAATAATGGAACCGACATTCATGCACTTTCCCAAGCGGCCTCACAAAACCCAGGTCAATCTCACATAAATACCCTTTTGGATTTTCTGATTTTAAAACAATGAAGAGAAAACACCAAATCATGAAAGAAGTTGCTGTTGCATTGTGCTGGAAGCCCCTTCCTGCCTAAATTTGATACAATGTTGCATCTGATCGGCCGAAAGGCACTCGACATTCTTTTTGGACTTGGCGACTACGCCCTCTTTACGGGGAGATCTTTCTACGCAGTGATGCATTCCAAGAGGATCTGGAGACGCTTTATCCGCTCTATCTACGAGCAGGGAACGGTCTGTCTGCCGGTGATTCTTATTGTGGGGCTCTTTACGGGACTCGTGCTCGGACTGCAGGGCTACCACATTCTGAACCGCTTCGGATCCGTGGGACTCTTGGGATCGATGGTTTCCCTGAGCCTTGTACGGGAAATGGCTCCCGTGCTCGCCGGCCTGATGCTCATCGGACAGTCGGGCTCGGCTTTGGCAGCGGAGTTGGGCATCCAGCGCAATAGTGAGCAGATCGTTGCCCTCGAAACGATGGGCGTCGAGAGCCATGGCTACCTGATCACCCCGCGTCTGATAGCCGCCCTGCTTGTTTACCCATTCCAGACAGCCCTCTTCGTGGTTATTGGATTTTGGGGAGGGAGCCTCTCTGGCTCCCTGCTACTCGGAGTCGACTCCGGCGTCTATTGGTCCTCCATCCAGAGGGCAATCGAATCCCGCGACCTGAGGGAATGTTTCATCAAGGCCGCCGTCTTCGGTATCATGTCCGTCAGCATCTGTGCCTACCAAGGCTTCCATGCCGATAGGAACCACTCGGATACCGGAGCCAGAGCCGTCAGCGCGGCCACCACCAGGGCCGTGGTGATGTCGAGCATCATGGTCCTGGTCGCTGACTACGTGGTGAGCTCCTTCTTCATCTAATGATCGCCTCCTCCACAGAGCCCCCTCTTCTCAAGGTTGATCAGCTTGCCAAGAGCTTTGGAGAACGTCCCGTGCTGGAGGGTGTCGACCTCAGCATCCCCCGCGGGAGTGTCTTTACGGTGCTTGGCCCGAGTGGCACCGGCAAGTCGGTCTTCCTGAAGTGTCTGGCAGGTGTCATGCAGCAGGACTCAGGGATGATCAGCTTCGAAGGGCGCCCCCTTGTCGCAACTGACAAGGAGACCCTCACCGACTTTCGGAAGCGCTGCAGCTTCCTCTTTCAGAACAACGCCCTCTTCGACTCCCTCTCGGCCCTTGAGAATGTCTCCCTTCCCCTCGAGCAGACCACAAATCTCGATTCCCATGAGATTCAGAGAAGGAGTATGGATGCCCTCTCCCAACTGGAACTCGAGAGCTTCCGCGACCGATTCCCGAGCCAAATGTCCGGAGGCATGCAGAAGCGCCTCGCCCTGGCACGAGCCATCGTGACCCGTCCCGAGTTGGTTCTTTTTGATGAACCCACGGCAGGGCTTGACCCGTTGCGCCGCAATGCCGTTTTCTCAATGATCGTGAAATACCAGCGCCGATTCAACTTCACTGCCCTGATTGTTACCCACGATGTGCCGGAGGCGCTGGTCGCAAGCAATCGCGTTGCACTCCTCAACGGGGGGAAGATTTGCTTCGAGGGGACACCGGATGACTTCTCCTCCTCGTTGGATCCTGTTGTCACCGGATACCGTGACAGCACCGATGCCCTGCGCGAATCGCTTGCCTCGATCAAGGGCCAAGCCCAAGACATCTAACTTCCTATGAAAAACACCAAACTCCAATTCTTCGTCGGACTCTTCGTGGTACTCGGAATCGGTGCCATCACCTACCTCACCCTCAAGGTCGGAACCGGCTCCTTGATCCAAGGGGAAACCTACCAGATCGAATCCCGGTTTTCTAATGCCGGCGGCCTGCACTCCGGGAGCAGCGTCCTGATGTCGGGGGTCACCGTGGGACGTGTCGAAAACGTCAGGATGGAGCCTTCGGACTTCAGTGCGATCGTCACCATGAAGATCACTTCCACCCTCCACCTGCCGACCGACTCCATGGCCTCCATCAAGACCTCGGGCCTGATTGGGGACAAGTACGTGGCCCTCTCACCTGGAGCTGATGAAGCCATCCTTAAACCCGGTGAACGGATCACCCTGACCGAGTCGGCCGTCGACCTGGAGTCCCTGATTGGGAAAATGGCCTTCGGTTCCCTTGACAAGGAGAAGACAACAAAGGAAAAAGAGACATCTGCCAAACCATGAAGCGTAGCTACTTCCTCTTACTTCTCGCTTTCCTGACCCTGGTCATAAAGGCACCCTGTGCTGCGAATGATGATGCTCAGAATCAGCTAAAGCAATGGGTCAACCAAGTTACCGGCATCACCTCCCGCTCCAAGGATCGTGAAAGCCTCAGGAATAACGTCCGTCCGGTCTTGGAGCACATCATCAACTTTGAGTCCATGACACGCCGAGCAATCGGTCCGGGATGGCGCCAGTTCACACCCGCCCAGCAGAAAGAGGCCATCCGACTCTTCACCACGCTAATCATCCGCACCTACACCGCCAAGTTCACTCCGGGAGAAATCCCCTCGGTGTCTTTTAAGGGAGTCACCTCCCCCACTCCGGGACGTGTCGAGGTCTCAACAACAGCTCTCTACAAGGGGAGCAGCTACGACGCCATCTACCGAATGGAACAGAGCAACGGATGGCTCATCACAGACATCGTGGTTGAGGGGGTAAGCATCGTGGCCAACTACAGGTCCCAGTTTGAGTCCGAATTCCAGCAAGGCGGGGCGGCGGAAGTCCTCAATTCCCTGAACCTTTCCGTGAATACAAAACAATGAGTCTCCGAAAATTCTTGATGATTTCTTTGTTCGGAGCACTGTCGTTTTCGATTTCCTCCCATTGCAGCGCGGCGGATAAGCCGCCAAAAAAGGCTCACGTGAATGCCGTGACCACCGATGACGACCTGGACGAATACAAAAACGTGGGAA
>Ga0209188_1001617_pt1 | contig 17703 bp, 18 predicted proteins | sample C_130625_EF_Meta_FD_187307 | JGI IMG/M metagenome (GOLD analysis project Ga0209188, IMG submission 187307) | Freshwater microbial communities from Lake Croche, Canada to study carbon cycling - C_130625_EF_MetaG (SPAdes) (version 2) | ecosystem: Environmental > Aquatic > Freshwater > Lake...
TTGCAACCCCTTTAAAAAGGGAAATAATAAAAGGAGGAGAGATGCCTGAGAGGCCGAAAGGAACGGTTTGCTAAATCGTCGTACGGGTTACACTGTACCGTGGGTTCGAATCCCACTCTCTCCGCAGTTTGAAATAAGAGGATTACTTAATAATAATTCTCTAGGGCTAATAAGAATTACCGTTCGGGATGTAGCGTAGCCCGGTTATCGCGCCTGGTTTGGGACCAGGAGGTCGCAAGTTCGAATCTTGCCATCCCGACATTACTTCCAAAATGACAATCCAAAAACGGATTGTCATTTTTAGTTTCAGCTAAAACCCTTGATTGTATTGCGATTTCACGGAACAAGGTATTGATTCGATGGGTTCGAACTGTGTCATTTTTCTTATCATACAACATTCCTTCCGGAAACACCAAGTATTGCAATTTTTGCTTTTCATAGTAATCAGATGTAACCCATACCTGACTGATGTTTTCAACAATTTCCAATCCTTTTCCAATTGCTTTTTCGAGGTTCGAACTCATTTCTTCATTTGCTTTGGTTTTTTGCTTTAATTGAAGAACTTCCTCTCTATATTTAATTGAGAATTTATCGTACTGCTCTTTCGTGATTTCATTCAATACAAAACGCTCCTCCATTTTATCAAGATTGTTTTCCAATTCTGAAATCCGTTTCTTGTTCATATTTCCATCAACCTTGTTATCTTCAAAATGCTTAGATAATTTTTCATTCAGGAGTGATTTTAATTTCTCTTTTTTTGAATTATCGTATTCAAATGATTGAAGCAATTTTTCAAAATGACTATTCAATTTTTTTGCAGATATGTTGATTCTTGTTCCAGCTTCTCTTGTCTTGTAATAAAATAGTTTCTTCTTTTTATTTTGATAGCCGGTAAAGGGACTGTTACTAAACATATCCCTCACAAATACTTTCAATGGTAATTCATCAACATTTAATTTTTTAGGGACACCACTGATTGCATTTTGCTTGCTGATGTTATTTACTTTAATAAAAATATCATCATTAATTAATGCTGGATGTTTTCCGGGAATCAACTCTCCGGGGAACAATGAGCTATATATATAACCGCAATAAAAAGGATTCGCAAAAATCCATGCAATGTAACGAAGGGTTACTGTCATTCCTTTCAAAGCTAATTTGTCGACAATCTGCTGATTACTGAATTTTCCAGATGCTTTCCACTCAAAGGCTCTGCGAAGCATTTTCCCTTCATCATTGATAATGTAGATATGCTTATCAGCAGTTGCATACTTTACTGTGTTGGTATATCCTCGAGGTGTTGCATATGGCCAATAACCTTTTTTAACCATCGACTTACTTCCTGATATACTTTTATCCCGGCGCATATCATTGTCGAGTTTGCTTAAAAGCATATAAAGATTCTCTTGAAAGTTTCCGGTTGGTGTAAAAGAGTCTACTTCTTGTGTTACCGCAATTATCTTCACGCCCAGTTTCTTTAAATTATCCAACAGGAAAATACCATTGGCACCAGAACGAGAAAATCGATCATAGCTGTATACTAATATCGATGAGACCGTTTTGTCTTTGGAAATATCAGCCAGCATTATTTTAAACTGCTTTCTCTCATCATTTTTTGCTGATTCGTATGTCCCACCGTATCTGTTTTTGATAACCAAATTGTTTTTTAAAGCATATTCATCCAATCTTTCGAATTGCCAAGCCAAACTATTGCCATTTATCATTTGGTCTCTTGACGATACCCTATCATAAGTATAACAAACATTACCTTTACGTGGAGGAACTACCTTTGAAATTGGATTGAGTCTTTTTGACATCAACTCTTCCAGCATTAATATATTAATCGTTTTCATAAGCGTTGTTTTTTTCTTTTAATAATAGCGCAACTATGATATCAGCGAGTGTATCAAGCTGTTCATCAATTGTTGCATTTTTTTGTTTTTCGTCTAATTCAAATTCTTCTGTTTTCGCATCGGTGATTTCGTTTTTAAACCGATGTTTTTTTATAGAATCCCTCATTGGTTTTCAATGATTGGGATTGTAAGCGAGGGTATCTCACATTACGCTCATTTTATAAATACGACTGAGGTTTTCAGTACTAATTTTTATAGCTGTATAAAATCAGTAGTTTCAAAATGCTGTATACCGCCATCTCTGGTTTTAATAAGCATGTCTTTGAAAGTTCCTTTCTTTTTTAGTCCTTCAACTTCTTTTTTAAGATGATCAAAACTTTTATATTTTTTTATTCTAACCGTAGGTCTGCCGCTTTGATTTACTCTAATAGTGATCTCGTCAATCTGGTTGTTTAAGAATAAATTTTTAAGTGACGAAACTGAATTTTCTGATATCAAAGTTCCAAAACCAAGATTCTTAGAAAAGTGCTCATGAGTACCGGATAAATCAGCAATTATTTTTTTAAGATTGACGAAAACAACAGTCTTATTGGACAATTGATCAAATAATGACTGGAGATTTTCAATTGGGTCATTCAATAAAGCATTGAGCTCTAAGGCATCAATTTTGCCGTTTGAGTCTATGTAAATACAATAATTACTGCGGGTTAAAATTGTTGCCAATAAAAAGCTTGTAAAAAGCGAAAAGCTTGCTTCTTTTAATATATCCAGATGTTCATTTTCGAAAACTGGTTTCCCATTTTTAAATTCGATCTTATCTTTTATTTCTTTTTCCAATTCTTTATTTGGAAATTCGGTTTCGGATTTTGTAAAGAAGTTGTTCACGAAATTTTTAGGAAAGAAGAATTCCTTAACCTCACGAAGTTTGTCTAACCCTACTCCAACTGACCGGAGTTCCAATAATAACTTCAACCAGCAAACTTCAACGAAACTGAATCTTCCCCAGGATTTTTCCTTTTGTGCGAAAGGAAGTAATTCATGTTTTTTCCATGAATAAAGCAATTTTCGATCTACACCAATGTTGGCATCTGTAATAGATAAATCCCTGATAAAGAATTTTTCCATTAACTCGGCAATCATTTGACTGTTTTCGAGAAGTTGATTTTCTACATTTGACATGTTTAAAGCATCTACTTCCTTTGTAAGAATTTTACGTCTACTCATATAGACAAATATAAGAAACAATTATTAAAAAACACGAAAAAAATAAAGACTAAATAAGAAATTATTCTTTTAAAAAGTGAGAATAAAATTGTGAAGATTTTTTCGGGAAATGTTACCCATTTCTGAGCTCTAATCTTCGAAAAATTAATAGGCAGTTGTTTCCGCTTTATGATTTCGAAGCACTCCGGATATTTTTGCAAACAGCTTTTCGTTATTGTTTGCCATTTTTAGTTCCAAAATGTCGAAAAATCAAAAGCAGTTTTTTCAATTTTAAGGATTTGATGCGCTTCGTATATTTTTACAGGGTTTTCGTGAATTGATTTTTACCTTTTTGAGCTTTGATCTTCGGAAATTAATAGGCAGTTGTTTCCATTTCACGATATCGAAGTACTCCAAAAAAATTGTAGGCAGCTTTTCGTTAATGTTACCAATTTTTGTGCTCCAATATTTCAAAAATCAATAGTTAATAGTTGCTATTTTCACGGATTCGAAATACTGTGGAAATTATTGCAAGTTTTTCGTGAAATATTACCCATTTTGGAAATTCAATCTTCGAAAAATTAATAAGCATTTGTTTTCATTTCACGATTTCGAAGTACTCAGGATATTTTTGCTGGCAGTTTTCGTAAATGTCACCCATTTTATTAGCAGTTGTTTCTATTTCACGATTTTGAGGAACTCCGGATATTTTTGCAGGTTTTTCGTGAAATTCTTACTCTTACAAAAGCGGATAAATCTTACTTGGAGGAAAAAGCTTATTCAATGCAGTTGTTTTCAATTTAAAATTGCAACCTTTATCAATCACAGAACCATTTGGTAATTTTTTATTGGATAATCAAGGGTGATTGCTCCCATATCTATTAACTTTAGGTAGTATCTGCGATTTCGCGAAATTTTTTATTTCTTCAAGAAGTACTTTCCTGAGTAAAATCTATCTTAAATAGAAATTTATTTCTGTTGCAATATGAAAAATCGATATTTGAAAACAAATAATTCATTAAATTGCAATATTAATGCTCAAATACATTACTCTTATATGAAAAATTCATTGAAGGTTACAGTATCAACTTTAGCTGTTTTTTTTCTTCTCTCATGCTCAGGAAACAAAAATGACAGTTCAAAAGATTTAATGCCTGATTCTGACAAAATAAAGGATGGTAAAAAAGAATCCAATGCACTCACTCAATCACTACCAACTATCATGGTATTTCCCTCAGATGGAATGCTAGAAAGAATAGGTTATTTGAAAAGCATTGAAAATGAGGGTACAACATCTTATCAAAGGAATTATCAACAGGCTTTTATAAAAGATCCGGATTTGAAATTCGTAATAACTTCTATTGAAGGCGAGTTCTCAAAAGCTGGTTTCCCGATGGAGAATATGGAGCAACAGCTAAAACAAATTGACAACACCAATGCCATGGATGAAATGACAGATGTTGACCGCGACGCTAGGGCCGAGTTGCTTAACACCGCAAGGCCAGACTACATAATTGAACTTGATTATGATTTAATAAATGATCCTAAAAGCCGAAATCTCAATAAGTCGCTGAATTATACTCTCAAATGCCTCGATGTTTACACGAATAAAACCATAGCTACATCATCAAGGCTGAATGTAGGCGCTGACAAATCTGAAAATGATATACCCACATTAATAAAATCTGATTTACCGGAATCATTGAAAGAATTGAAGGGTCAAATAACCGACCACTATGCCAACTTATTGGCCAATGGATTGGAAGTGACACTTCGAGTGGTAGTTTCAAAAGCTAGTGATGTGAAACTGGACGATGATTGTGGAGGCGAAGAACTCAACGAAAAAATAAATAACTGGCTTAAAGATAATACTGTTAACCAGACTTTCAAAATGAGTAAAAACACCTCAACTGAAATGTTCTTCACTAACGTACGTATCGCCCACCAAAATGAAGAAGGGAAAAAGTACACAGCTTATGACTTTGCCCAACAGTTAACAAAAGCTATGAAAAATGGATGCTCCATCAAGGTTAAAAACAAAACTCAAAGCCTTGGAGATGCCTATTTAATTATTGAAGGATCCAAATTATAAGACGCAAATAATAAAAACAATTTAGAATGAAACATTATTTTCTTTTTCTTTTTTACATCCCCTTTTTTTTAACTTCATGCGGTTCTAAAAACAATGAAAAAAAGGAAGAGTATTCAAAAAAATACGAGTGTGATAATATTGATGACTGTCTTTCCAAGTATAAATTTGATGGGGCCAGGGCTTATTTAGGTCTTGAAAATCCCGAGGCAGACGATAATTACGAAAAAAAAGATAATTACAAGAATCTTGAAAAAAAAATTGTGATTGCTGAAGCAGAATATTGGAGTGGTCAAAATGAGTTTGATAAAGCACTTTCAATTATCGATGCTAGCAATTTGAGCGAAGATTTTAAACGACCATTGAAGTTGTCATTATATGACAAGGCTGTTATTTTTAATTGCGAAAAGCAAGACTGGAATAAGGCTCTATCATGGGCATTGAAAGCGCCAATAGATCGAGAAATGAGTGGTTGGGCTACTAGTAAAGAAGAAGAATCGGCTCAAGCTGTACTTAAAGACAAAATTGATTATTTAAAAAATAATTCCAAATAATTTTTATGAAAATTAATACAATTGCTGTTTTTTTATTCATGATTTTTCTTAATTGGGGATGTTCCAGCGGTGGAGATCAAAAAGACAATCAGCTCGTGAATAAAAATTCTTCTTCCAATTCTGCTTTCGAGGGGAAAAATACTACATCCGTATCAGGAAAAGAAAACAGTAGCGATCAGATCGACTTTTCAAAATACAAAATATCGATCCGACTCACACCATACACACCTGCTTATCCTGATTTGGGAGAAAGTGGTAAAAATTTGCTAAACTCCCATATTAATGCTGCAGTTTCAAAAATCGGATTTGGTGGAGATGGTGCCAATCCAAGATTCATTATTGGTGTTGATATAAACCTACTCTCAAAGAACGTAACTTCTACCGCTCCTACCAAATATGCAAATACATATGAGGTTACACTGAAATCATGCGACGTTGTCACAGAAACAAATTTTTCTAGTTATACTTTTCAGGTCAAAGGAGTTGGGGACAGCCCTGACAAATCCTTTATCAATGGCTTCAGGGATTTCAAACTTGAAAACGAGGCGTTTTTTCAATTCGTAAAAGAAACTGAAATAAAAATCCTTGCCTATTACGATAAGAATTGCTCTTCATTCATCAGTGATGCTGAGACGCAGGCAAAAACTAGAAATTTCGAAGCTGCCTTTACTATTTTGAACAATATACCACAGGAATCGAAAGAATGTTTTGAAAAAGTTTCATTAAAAAAAGTGGAATATTTTCAAATGTCTTTAAATGCACAGTGTCAATCTCTTCTCGCATCAATGAAAACAGAGCTTGGTAAAGCAAATGATCCTTATTCAACAGGATTCAACGAGCCTGCAATGGCTTATTATCAGATGATAGATAGACAGTCTTCTTGTTATCCTGAAGCCGAAAAGATCTATCAGACATATCTCAAGAAATTAAATCCAAAAGCAAAACTTGACTGGGAGTTCAAAATGCGACAATATGAAGATAAAATCAGGAAAATTGAATCTGATGACCAGTTCAGAAGAGATTCTGTTGAACAGAATTTCAGTTACCTTAAGAACAAAGACGAGATGAAAGCAAAGGCAGAAAGCGAAGGAAACAAAAAACTGCTGCAGAAATATGAGTATGATGAGTTGCCTTGGATACGCAAAGTTTTCCATTTGGGTAAATATGACCCTTTTGACAGGATAGAAAAATAAAATTAGTTTAAAAATGGAAGGATGTCTCACTGGGATCGGAAAACTGTTCTTTTATCTTGTTATGACAATAGTAATGGCAATGGTAATTATTTTTCTTATTAGTATGCTTTTAAAAATATTTTAAATGGGGCTAATAAACAAGATTAGGACTGTATTATATCAAAGTGCAAAAAGCCTTGGGGATGCGAATGCAGTTTTAAAAAATAAGGTTGGTCAAAGGGTTAAAAACAGAATTATTGGAAAAATTTCAGGAAAGATTATCAAGAAATTATGAGGAGCATGATTACAAAAAGTATTCTTGATTTCAACCCAAGAACTTTGATAATAGTTTTGTTGGCTTTAAAAGACACTGAAATGTTTTTCTACTATATATGAATCATCTTGCTAAAAATTAATGTCCCGATTATTTCGCTTTTTTAGATAGTGACTAGTAAAATCTGTCAAATGAACGACTCTTTTATTTTAAATGATTCTACAATCAATAAACTATTGAATCATGACGGTTATGGGATAGGGATAAATGATCCTTTGAGTGTCGAATTACTATTTATTGGAAACGAATCTGGAACAGGAGGACTATCATTGAACGAGTTCCTAAATTCGACACATTTAGCCCAAAATGAGTCGAAATATTCTGAAGATTTAATTATTTACAACAAATCGCCTTTCCTTCAATATATTAAAAGGTTAAGTCTTTATTTCAAAGACGAAGATTTAAAATGGTTTCAACGAAAAAATGACTTTAAGCTCAGGGAAGATTATATTAAAACAATAACAAACTGGTGTGGTAGTAATGTTCATTTGATAGATATCCGCCCACTTCCAAGAAATAATGAAAAGGAGTGGCCATACGATAAATTCGGCTTTGATAAAGATGATTATCTCAAAGCATTCGATAGTTTCAACGAAAATGCATTATTTCCTTATGGAGATTGGGTTTCTAAAAGGAAACAAAAGTTGATAACACAGGTTGATAGTTTCAAAAATCTAAAATATATAATTGCTCCCGGTGCCCAATCTTTAAAATTGGATTTTTTGATGAATTGTTTTCAATTACAAAAACCCTTTGAAAAGGTTTCAATTAAAGATAACAAAAAAATATTTTGGATTAATGAAGCTGAAAGAAATGGCAGCAGAATCAAGATATGTACTTGCCCCTTTTTCAATCATTATATCCTGGGATTAAATGGTTTGAGAACATTGGCATTTGAATTATTAAAATGAATTATTGGCTCTCATAAGTTTTGGAGTATGAAATCTAATTTATAAAAGCATTAAAATGCAATTAATCATGAAATCAAATAAGATAATTTTCATTTTTACTTTTTTTGTTTTGATTAACTCATGTAAAAAATTAAGCGACCAGGAAAAAGATCAGAAAGATACCGAAGATTGTATTACAGAAAAATCAAAAAATGAAAAAAGTAAAAGTATTGATGATGCACTGAATAATTTTGATTTTGTCGCAGCCAGACGATACTTAGAATGTTTTCCAAATACAAATTATGATCAAGAAGGCAAAAGAAGTGAATACGGAAATGGAAATTTGAATAAATCATACTTAAACAAAATCATATCCTCTGAGTTGAGTTTTTGGCTAAAACAGGGTGAATTTGACAGGGCTATCGCAATAATTGATGAAGGCGGGCAAGCTATCGATAATGCATTTCAATCAAAAATTAAGGTGATTAAAGAAGCAGTTGATTATTTTTGTAAAATAAAAGACTTTAATTCTGCCAACTTATGGGCTTTAAAAGCACCTCCCAATCAAACTGAAAATGGTGGTTATGTCTCAGGAAACGTTGAAAACAGTGCTGTCCAGCCAATATTACTCAAGCAGATAAATATGGCAAAAGAAATGAGCAATAATTAATGCAAAAGATTAATAATATTCGTTGGATAATTGTAGCTACCTATAAAACAAAACCCGAAGATGAGGGATGGTATATTGCGCGAGAGTATAAAAGTAATTTTTGGAAGTTGGTAAGCGATAGGTTCGGGATAAATTTATTTTCCGAGTTAACTAAAGACACCTTCAATAAAAAAGGAAATTATGGATACATAGAAAGTGCCCCCAACATAATTTTTTTTGATTTAGTTAAGAATACTGGAAACAGTTTTAATACTACAAGGGATGAAGTGCTATACGAATTACCGGATTTTAAAAAATCATTGATTAAAGGGTTATCGGAATTAGATGCTTTAATAGAGGAGTGCAGAATTGAAACCAGAGTTGGTTTAGTTGGCCGTAATACAGCAGGTATTTTTGTTAATTCTTATAATGACATAAATCTAATTAATAAATTGGAATTTGCCAAGATCAAGTTCAAGAAAACAGAATATGGTATCTTAAAAAGTATTATTTTTAAAAATTATAAAAATAGTTCCTTTTATTTTTTAGAAAATATAACTTCTCGTTATTACAAAACCAAAAATAAGAGAATGTTAGGTTGGGATGTTTTTTGGAAATAGTTATCGCAAAACTTTTGAGATACAGGCTGTTTTCTTAAAAGGTACATACCAGTTATTTTAGTATCACTTTTTGATTTCTTTTTTGATTTTTTCAACAGACTCATTAAACCTTTTAATTACTACATTAATATAAATTTAAAACCTAAATATTTTAATCTATTTTTCAGCTAATGCATAAATTATCCATTAAAGACAGGCCAATAATTTCTTTATCCGAAGACTTACTCAATGTTAAAAAATATTCCTCAGCACTAATCAGTTTTATACAAAACAGCGATACTCCCATTACGATTGGACTTCAGGGGGAATGGGGTACCGGCAAAACGTCTCTAATGTATCTCTTGAGGGAGGAATTAGATAAACAAAATGTTGCTACTTCTTGGGTAAACACTTGGGAATATAGTATGTTCCGAGGGATAAAGGAAACTACTCCGGCCATATTAAATGGTCTGGTTGCCACACTTCAGGAATCTTGCGGTCAGAACTGGACAATAAGGACTCAATCCGAAGTGTCCATGAAAAAAATAGGCAAGTTTTTTGGTAATTTGGCTAATCAATTAGGTTCGCAACATTTAGGAATTAATATTAAAGAAGCTGCAGAAGGTATTGATGAACAAATTATTCAAAGGACTGAAATCTCTCAAGTAAAAAAGGATATAGAGCAAGTAATACAAACCTTAATTGACGACCCTAAAAATCCGTACAAAAGAGTTGTTTTTTTTATAGATGACCTAGATAGAATTAATCCTACCGATGCCGTTGAGGTACTAGAAGCACTTAAAAACATATTTGATTTAAATAACTGCATTTTTGTCATTGCCATAGATTATGATGTTGTCGTAAAAGGATTAGAAAAGAAGTTTGGGGTTAAAACAGAAGAAAACGAAAGAGAGTTCCGATCTTTCTTCGATAAAATAATCCAGGTTCCTTTCAGTATGCCTACCGGAAATTATGATATTGATAATTTTCTAGATGAAAAACTTAGAGGTTTTGGGTTAGTTATTCCTGAAAATTTAAGGGGGGAATATATGGAGGTTGTTAAAAATACAGTAGGCTACAATCCAAGAAGCTTAAAGAGATTTTTAAATACTTTTAGTCTTCTAAATACGATACGTAAATTAAATATAGATGATGAAAGTCAGGGAAATGAAACTAATAATGGTCAAATTGAATTGATGCTCTTTGCCTTATTAGGTGTGCAGGTCTCATATCCCAAGATATTCCGACAACTAAGCATAAACCCTGAATTTAAATCATGGGACCAGTCTATTGCATCTAGAAGTGGGTTGGATTGGCTTAAGATTAATGAAAAAGTAAAAGATTTTGGTGAAAATGAATTAATTGATGAAGATTGGGAAAAAGTTGTGTGGGGGCTTTGTCAATCGGATTCTTATCTTAGAAGTCGGGTATTTAGTATACTTGAACTGCTTAATAAGTTATTACTACATTTTGGGATTGAATCCATTTCTGAAATTATGCAAGAGGCAATGGAATTTGCATCAATAACCTCTGTTGATGATAACCATGATTCGAAACAGGCTTTTAGAAAGGTAGGCAATAAAACTCTTTATACCAGTATTGAAGCGAAAATAGAATCATTAAAAAATAGTGGAGTAAACAAGGAGGCGCTTGAAGTTTGGACTGAGGCTTGGAAGCTATTAGAAGCCAATAACGATGTTATCAATGGAAGGATTAATTATGCTGCAACTGCCACCACAATTAAAACTAACGACCCGAATATCTATCTATACTGTAAAAATCCAGCTAAAAAAAGCACAGGTATGCGTTTTTGGATTAGTTGGGGTGAGCAATTTACACACAAGGATTTAAAGGATATATTAAGTCGTATGGAAATTAAAATTGAGGATGAAATCGTCTTTGGAAAGACAGGAGGAGCTGCTATTGAGATTTCACTTGGAAATCTCTTGGGAAGCGAATTGTATAGACAATTTATTTTGATTGTTATTGAAAAATTTATCGAAAGAAATAAAAAGTAAAGATAATGGCAATTATAGTTAAAGGAGTGGCAGAGATTTATACTAATTATTACATATTAATTGGATTTATGGGTTCCGAGAAATTTGATTGCTCTTTTTATAGGAACCTTAAGTTATAAAATATTAAAATTTACATTTTAATATGTAACTATCATAATAATATCCTCCAAAAAGTTCGAACTCCCGGTAATTATCCCGACAATGTTGTTTTCTAAAACAATTATTATTTTAGAAAATATCACTTTTACTAAATGCCGACCATTATTGGTCGGCATTTTTATTTTCTATAATTCTCTTCGTAATAAATAAGTCACTCCCAAAAGTCTGAACTCTTGATAATAACCTCTACAAAAAAAACTGCCTTATTAGTACAACTCCTAAAACGAAACTGCTAATATTTGCTGAACATTCTCCTTAGTCAACAACACTAATTTTATTACCTTCGTTCTAATGAAAATATTTTGGCTCATCTTATCCATTTATTTTGTTTCTCTTTCGGTGTTACCGTGCAGCGACAAGGAAGAATGTGATATTACTGTCAAAGTTGAAAAAGCATCCATTTCAAAAACGAATACCCACGATCAACACAAACACGAAAAAGAACATTGTCCACCATTTTGTATTTGTAATTGTTGTGGTGCTCATTCTTATCATTTGCAAATTCCCATTATTCTTTTTAAAAAAAACAAGGATTTTGCAATTGAAAAAAAACAAATTTGTACTTACGCTTTTATTTATTCGAATGAATATTCTTCCAAAATTTGGCAACCGCCTAGATTAAGTTAAAACAAAACATATTGAACTCAACACAATTCAATATGATATAAAATGTTGGCTCCCGAACACTTGAAAACAGTGGCTGGAAACTAATATGTGATTTTATTATCTTCTAACTTAATTCATTCAAAAATGTCAAAATATTTTTTTGTACTGGCCATGCTTGCGTGTTCGTTTGCACATGGTCAAAATACTTTTAAAGTCGTTATTAAAAATGGCGAAACAAACGATAATTTAATTGGCGCAACTGCTCAATTGGTTAATTCCTCAAATGGTACAATTACCAACGAACAAGGATTTTTAGAAATAAAAAACATTCCAAATGGGGTACATCAATTCAAATTTTCATCAATAGGATTTGAAACAAAAATGTTAAACTTTACTTTTCCAGTTAAAGACACTTTGCTTATTACATTATCCCAAAAAGAAGAAACCGAATTAGACGAAGTAGTCATTCAATCAACCAGAACAAATCGAACGATCAAAAACACGCCAACAAGAATTGAAACTATTGACGGCGAAGAACTTGACGAGAAAGGCAATATGAAACCTGCCAATGTAAGTATGGTATTGCACGAAAGTACAGGATTGCAAGTACAGCAAACTTCAGCTACAAGTGGTAATGCAAGCATTCGTGTGCAAGGATTAGATGGCAGATATACGCAATTGTTAAAAGATGGCTATCCCAATTTTGGCAACTTTGCAAGTGGCTTATCCATTTTAGAAATTCCGCCATTGGATTTGAAACAAGTTGAAGTTATCAAAGGGCCTGCTTCTACTTTGTATGGTGGCGGAGCAATTGCTGGCGTTGTAAACTTCATTTCAAAAACGCCCAATGAAAAAAGAGCATTTAATTTTATGTTTAACCAAAGTAATATTGGACAATCCAATATTGGTGCCTATTCTTCACAACGAAAAGGCAAATTTGGATATGCCGTTTTGGGCTTGGTCAATTTTCAAAAAAGTTATGACGTAGACAATGATGATTTTTCAGAAGTGCCCAAATCAAACAATTTTACAATCAATCCTCGATTATTTTTCTATCCCAATAAAAGCACCACTATAATGATTGGTAACAGTTTTATGAAAGGCGAAATGAAAGGTGGCGACATGCATGTAATTGCAGGGAAATCAGATTCAAACCACACCTATTTTGAACAAAACCAAACATTACGAAACACCACTACGTTTGAGTTTGACAAAAAATTCAGCGATAAAAACAATTTTAAATTAAAACAAAGTTTAAGCTTTTTTGATAGGAAAATAAATATTCCCAATTTTGGTTTTTCTGGATCAAATGTAAATGCGTTTACAGATGCTTCGTATATGTGGCAGAAAGAAAATCACACCATCATTGGTGGAATTAATTTGCTTTACGATAAATTCAATCAAAAAAATACAGGTGTTTTAAATGCAACTTCTTTTACCAAGGGGGCATACATACAATATACGTGGGACATCTCCGAAAATATAAAACTAGAAAATGGTTTACGTTTGGATCATTTAAATTTTTCCAACCCCATTTTTTCAAAAAATCAAACATTTTTATTGCCCCGAATGTCAACATTATTTAAAATCAATAATCATTGGAGCAGTAGAATTGGTGGAGGTTTGGGCTATAAAATTCCAACCATTTTTACCGAACAAACTGAAACAATGCAGTATCAACAAATAGTCGCATTAAACAATGTTGAAGCAGAAAAAAGCATTGGGGGAACGTTTGATATCAATTATAAAGGTGAATTTGTCGAAGATTTAATGGTGAGTGTAAACCAACTGTTCTTTTTGACCGAAATAAACAAACCGTTGGTTTTACTAAAAAATAGCACCAATTATTTCTTTAGCAACAGTAATAAAAATGTAATTAGTAAAGGGTTTGAAACCAATGTAAAATTCATTTATAAAGAAGACTTTAAATTATTTATTGGCTACACATTTACTGACGCAAAAGCCAATTATCTGCAAGGCAATCAATACCTACCTTTATTACCAAAAAGCAAATTGAATTTGGCTTTGATTTATGAAAAAGAAAACAATTTCAAAACTGGTTTTGAAGGATATTTTACCGACAACCAATATTTGTACAATGGTACAAAAACACCAACTTTTTGGGAGTTTGGCTTTATGGCAGAAAAAACATTGCGCAAGTATTATTCAATTTTTATAAACTTCGAAAACTTTACAGACACTCGTCAAAGCAGATATAAAAGAGTAGTAAACGGCTCCAATGCCAGCCCGAGTTTTGATGATATATGGACGCATACAGAGGGTTTTACTTTTAATGGAGGAATAAAAGTTAAATTTTAAACTAATCTCTGGGAGAATATGGCTCATTTCAATAATTAACTATCCTTTCCATATCCACCAAAAAGTTCGAACTCCCGGTAATCATCCCGACATAGTTGTTTTCTAAAATAATAATTGTTTTAGGAAATAATAAATAAATTAAGAGGCAGTCTTTAAATGAACAGCCTCTTTTTTATTTAAATCTGAACGGGTGATATGAGTTAAATTTGCATCCAATTAAGTGCTCTTTATTAAGAGCAAAAGATATGATTTCAAGAAATATTTCATTAAAATTAATTGCAGTCTTTTTTATTTTATCCTTCTTTACCCATCAATTTGGTAAGTTGGTGATACTTGCAGACTATTATGCCAACACTTCCCAATATGCTAAAAATTGTATCAATAAGTCTAGACCTAAATTGCATTGCAATGGTAAGTGTCAAATGATGAAAAAAATACAAGAAGAAGAAAAGAAAGAAAAAGAAGACGCTGAAAAGAAAAATGAAAATAAAAAAGATGCTCCCATCTATTTAGAACAAGATGTAGTTAAAGTAAATCTGTTTTTGGACTTAAAAGGTAAAAATAAGTTTCAGTCTTTTAACTCATCTAAACCAATAAGTCGCTCCTGCCAAATTTTTCATCCCCCCAAAGTTTAATAGCAAATATTATTTATTTCTATTTTAAAAACGATAGGTATTGTTTTGGCTCGGAAGCCTAAAACAACCTTATCGTATTATTCTATTTGTAATTATTAAAATTAAAACGTTGAAAAAAAATACATTTTTATTACTAACTCTTACTTTAATATTCTCATTCAATTATTCAACTTCTTTTTCACAATGTGCATGTTGCGCAGGCGCTGGAATTGGCTCTTCAAATGGCGATTATAATAATGGAGTTCTTACTTTAAACAAAAAACAATGGGTTATAGAAGCATATGGAGATTATCGTACAATAAAAGAAGCAGGTGCTCCTGAGGAAGATGAAAAATTGCTAACCAATATGTTTATTGGTTCATTTGGAGTACGATATGGACTAAATCAATATGTAACATTGTCTGCATTGTTGCCCTATGTTTTTTTACACACCAATAGTGGAAATGATAATGGGGTTGGCGATATTGACTTAATGGCTACAATAAAATTACTTTCAAAAAATAATTTAAATATTGCATTACAAGCCGGACTAGAATTACCTACAGGTGTGAGTAAGCCATCTTCTTTCGATAATACTACTGTTATTGTTGGCTCAGGCTCTTACGATCCAATGGCAGGTTTGATTGTATTCAAAAAATGGGATAAGTTTTCTATTCAGGCAAATACTATGTTTAAGAAAACGACCAAGGGATTTAATAATAATTATTATGGCAGTTTGTCAATTCAAAATCTGTCTTGCTCATATCGACTGTTGGGTGCTGCAAATTCTTGTTATATTGATTCTTTAAAAACAAGTAATAAATATTCTCTATCAATATTTGGTGGTTATTATGGAGAATGGCTGGATAAGATAAAAGAAGATGATTTTGTTGATGAGAATTCAGGTTATTATGCTGGATTTTTTAATGTAGGTACAAATCTATCTATCAAGAAGTTTAGTTTTCCAATAACAGCATCTTTGCCGATTATTTCAAACATGAATGGTCTTCAAAACCCGCCAGGATTTAGAATTAGATTTGGAGTAGTTAGAATGTTTTAATGGTTGATAATATTGCTAACATCCTCCAAAAAGTTAGAACTATTGGTAATCGCCCCGACAATGTTGTTTTCTAAAACAATTGTTATTTTAGAAAATATCACTTTTACTAAATGCCGACCATTATTGGTCGGCATTTTTATTTTGTATAATTCACTAATCCTAAAAAATAATTTTGATTAAGGTAATAAATATATTACTTTTGAAAGGTGAAATCAAATGAATTAATCAGATTGCTGCAAAAAGATGGTTGGTTTGTATTCAGGCAAAGCGGCAGTCACATGATTATGAAACACCCTACTAAAAAAGGACAAATCGTTTGCCCTAATCATGGTAGTCAAGAGGTTGGTAAAGGATTAGAGAAAAAAATTAAGAAAGACGCAGGAATCTAAAAAAATAATTTATGAAAATTGAAATGATCGTAGAACGAACAAAAACCGGATATTCTGCTTACTCAGAAAAGTATCCTGTCTTTACTGTAGGCAAAACATTACAAGAGCTTAAAACAAATATGCTTGAAGCATTGAATCTTCACTTTGAAGCAAAAGGAAAAATATTCACTGAAGCTGATTTGAAAATCACCTTGGATTTACCACATTTTTTTGAATTCTATAAAGTCATCAATGCGAAAGCACTTTCTGAAAGAATTGGAATGAACCAAAGTTTATTGGCTCAATATATAAAAGGAATAAAAAAGCCTTCATCAAATCAAACTTTAAAAATTCTTCATGGTGTTCAACAAATAGGAAATGAACTGGCAGCTATTCGTTTCTTGTTGTAAGTCAAATTCTGGAAACTAAAATTGCATTTATATCCTCCAAAAAATTCGAACTCCTGGTAATCATCCCCACACAAAAGCCATCAATGAAAGTTGATGGCTTTTGTATTTTAATTCAAAAAGGTAATTATCTATCCTGCCATTTTCCTTCCATTCCAATAAAGTCCTCTAAATGATACAATGAATCTGAATGAGCAAAAAGAATTGTTCTATCATCAACAATGGTGTATTTTTTTCTTTTGTCAATACCCAGCTTTTGTAATTCTGGAAAATATTTTAAAGGAATAATGAATAAACGTCCATCTTCCATTTTGATTGTAATCTTACCTGGCTTGTTAAAGAGTAACTTCTCAATACACATTGAAGTGTTTATTAAACTAGATTTCATTTTATTTAAAACTTTATTGTTTTAAGATTTTTCTTGATTAAATCTGCCTTAATATCGTATCTCAAAATTATTTATCCCAAAAAATACCTTTCTCATTTCACATCACTTTTTTTACAACATAATAAACCGGGTTCCGAATGCCTTTTTCAATTAGGTAAAAATTTAAAAAATCTTCCGTGTAAACATTATGATATTCCCCAAGTTCATTGAGGCTTCTGTTTTCACAGATGCTTTCTTGGTTGATTTTTATTTTCAATGGTGGTGTTGTTAGCAAACTAAAAAATACAGTTCCCATGAAATTATCGCATTGTGGTACACCGCCACCATTTGGATACAACTTGAAATCCCATTTGTTACCAGGAATAAAACTATAATGGAATCTAGCAAATAAATTATCAACTTGAAACAAGTCCTCAGACTT
>Ga0209188_1001618_pt1 | contig 17703 bp, 17 predicted proteins | sample C_130625_EF_Meta_FD_187307 | JGI IMG/M metagenome (GOLD analysis project Ga0209188, IMG submission 187307) | Freshwater microbial communities from Lake Croche, Canada to study carbon cycling - C_130625_EF_MetaG (SPAdes) (version 2) | ecosystem: Environmental > Aquatic > Freshwater > Lake...
GAATACCCGCCCAGAACTTGACGTTTTTCGAGGCATCACCCGTAATCCAGCACTGGCCCGAGTTGTAGCCGATAGCAAGCTGAGTGTCCTGGTTGCCGAAAGGTACGGTAACGTTGGGACCGATGACGACGTTGCTGCTGCCAGTCGTGATGTTATTACCGGCTAGAGCGCCGAGGGCAACGTTGGACCCGCCAGTAGTTTGGCTGCACATCGCAGCCCAACCAAGGGCAACGTTGTATGTTCCGCTGGTTGATGCACACAGTGCCTGTTCGCCGATGGCAACAATCCGAGAGTCGTTTGTAACATTTGACAAAGCCGCAGTGCCGATAGCAATGTTGCCGCTACCCCCCGTGTTTCCGCCAAACGCATTATTACCAATGGCAACGTTGTTAACGCCAGTGGTGTTGCTACGCAGGCTGCAAAGACCAACGGCAACGTTACCGGTGCCAGAGGTGTTGCTAAATAAAGCGATGCAACCGAGAGCCGAGTTGCTGCCATCTGTGCATCCAAGAACGGTACCGAAAGTAGTAGGAGTGGCAGGTGCCAAAGAGCTTGTAAGCCAGCAAAGTCCGGTGGCTGTGGTAGAACAAGCAACGAGGACCTGACCGTTGGTGCCAACAGCGAGTGCCCCTGGTGTGCAAGCAGCGGTGCCTGCGATCAAGGAACCCTTCGCAGTGAGGACCGACTTCTGAACGTATGCACAGCAGGCAGCGGCAGGAGTCAGCGCAGTTGTGGCATCAGTGCCGGCCAGTGCCAGAGCATTGGTGGCGAGACAGACAACACCAGCAGTGGTTGTTGTTGCAGGGACAATGTCTGCACCAAGGTTCAGGAACTCCCAAGCATAAACGCCAGGGGAAGTTTCCGAAACCAGGAACCAGTCGCCCTTCGTAACAACAGTCGAGGTGCCACCCGGAGGTGTCATTGTGCCACCGGTTGTCGCAATGACGTAGCTGTTTTGTGTGGTAACAGAAGCCGGAGGGAGGTTGGAACCCACGAAATAACCCGCAGTCACGCCGACAGAGGTAACCGAGGCCACAAATCCAGTACTAGCATCGATGGTACCAGCCAGTTCAACGGTTCCGGTGAGTGCCAGAGCGCTGATTTGGTCCTGCAGACACTTACCACCACAGGCGGTGAGAGCCAGTGTTTGCGAAGTATTATTCAGAGCGTTCGTCAGTTGGACAACGCCGAGAGCAGTCGTTGAGGAGGCACTGACGCTAACAACAGGAGTCGTGCCCGTTGTCACAGCGACCGGAGCGGTGCCAGTCAGAGCTGTCAGCGGAGCGGGGCACGAAGAAGCTGCGGTGATGCGACCCTGAGCATCTACAGTGATTGCAGGGTTTGTGTAGGAACCAGCTGTCACAGCAGTGTTTGTGAGAGCAATCGTACCAGTTGATGTAATAGGACCGCCGCTGAGACCAGCTCCAGTAGCGATTGAAGTAACAGTTCCGGCGGGGCCGGTTTTCCAGGTGAAACCAGTGGGGGCTGTGGCATCAACGGTTAGAACCTGACCGGCAGTGCCGATGGCAACGGTCACAGGAGTGTTGGCAACCGAGGTGCCGCCAATCAAAGAACCCTTGGCAGGGTAGCAAACATTGGGGACAAAGGCGGAACGGGCAGCTGCCGGAGTGAGGGCAGTGGTGGTATTAGTGCCTGCCTGTGCTAGGGCATCTGTGGAAAGGCAAACGGAACCAGCAACGGTTGTGGTGGCGTAGGCAAGAGTGGGGCCAATGTCAAGCAAGTCCCACTGTGTGCCAGAAGACAGAATCCAGTCGCCCTGAGTTACTGTGAGTGGACCGGTGGGTCCAGGAGGGTCGAAGGAGCCACCGACTGTGGCGATTACGAAATAATTTTGATTGCCTGACGCGGGAGCGGGCAGTGCGGAACCAGCAACAAACCCTTGCGATGTACCGTCAGTTGTAGCTACAAGCACGGTCCCTGCGGCAGCGTCAAAGGTGCCGGCGAGGGTCAGGTTGGAAGCAATCAGCAGTGCATCGAGTTGTTGCTGCAAGGAGTAACCTTGAGCTGCAGTCAGAGCGAGAGTGGTCGAAGTATTGTTTGTGCCATTATAAAGTTGAACGGCACCTTTACCAGTAGTGGAAGCGGACGCGATGCTGACAACGCGAGCCGTCGTTCCAGTCACGGTGATGGGGGCCGTCCCGGTGACAGAGGTTACCGGAGTTACACCAGAGTTTGCAGCCGTGAGCCTACCATTGCTATCAACAGTGAGGGTGGCGTTGGTGTAAGTACCGGGTATGACAGCTGTGGTTGTCAGGCTAATCGTACCAGACGATGTGATAGGACCGCCTGTAAGGCCCGCACCAGTGGCAACCGAGGTTACTGTCCCTGACCCACCGCCACCACCGCCACCAGTTACGGTAATGGACCCATTGGCATTGATAGTAAGGCCAGATGTTGAGTTTATAGTGGCAGGAAAGTAAGGACCCTGAAAGTATGAAGTTGGAGCAGAGTAGAATGGGTCGTTTGGAATGGGTTGATTAAAATTGGGACGAAACGGTAATACCATTTTCAAACGTCTAGGTAACTAAACGTTTTTACCCCAAGAGAACTTGATTTTGTCGATAGTTACGACGCCGTACTTGCAGAAATTTGTGTCCACTGAACGGAATTGCCATCGTTGTATAGAATGTACATAAGACCCGTTGCGGAGTTCCACCACAGGGTGCCGGCAATGTGATCGCCAACAGTTGGAGCCGTATCGGCTACAATTGCATTCGCATATGTGTAGGGAAGGCAGTTGACCCACTGCAACCCATCCCAAACTTTCAAAGTTGGACCCGGATGGGCCGGAGTTGCCCCTAAGTCAAGCCAGAGTTCTCCTTTGGTATTACCTAGGGCACCAACAGGACCAGTTGCTCCGGCATTTGGTGCAGTGAGGTTAACAGTGCAGGGGCCGACCTTGAATAGAGAGGATCCGGTGTCGTCAGAAAAGAAGAGTCCAGGTTGAGCAGCATCAGTGTTAACCGCAGGCTGTCCGGAGAGAAGTTTTGTTGGGTCTGGTCGTTTATTGAAAACAATAGACCTAAGTAGTTGAATAGGTGTAACTTTTGTGGTAGCCATTTTTGACTAAATGTCAGTGTGATATCCGTAATCGGACCTCACTGGTTTTACCCGCCTAAATAAATCCTTCATTCAAACCGATTAGTTGACCTTCAAAGTTTGTTTCAACGCCAGGACCAGACTTAAGATTTCGGTCAAGTAGAATTCCAGGCAGTGGGCAAGTAATGAACTCATCCTGAGTAATAGTACGGATGTTGCAAGTAGTGCCAAAAGTGGGCGGAGTGGTAAATGTAATTTCCAGTACTTGTGAGACGGTATTTAAGTTCACTGTATAGGTAAGACCTGAGTTGGGACTTCCAGAGTTAACAATGGGGATTTGCATTACACCGCCAAGGTTAACAAGAATATTCTCAGCATTTACCTTACCTACATCCAAAGAAATTCCCCCCCGTGTTAGCTCAAAGGCTGATTTAGCACCATCAAACTGGTCCGAAATCTCATCAGTGGAGGCCATAAATACAATCGGAACTCCTGCTGTCCGGTACACGCTACCAGAAAGAACTCCCCGTACATCCAAAGTTGTTCCTTTGAGTGGGGCTGCCCCAATGAAAGATAGAGTTGTTATATCTTGAGAGTGTTCTATTGTGTAAGCATAATCTGTTTGTACTGGGGGACCCAAAGGATCTTGCAGGACACCGCCCAGGAACACCAAAGAATTCCCATTATTCAGAGAAGTGGCTCCTGGAGTGAGTGGGAAACTGGTGGTTGACCCATTGAATGGTACACCGGTTGAAAAACGTACTACCTCTAAAGTTTCATTACCATCATCCGTAGTGATTATCCTGATGTCACACGCTGTTCCTGCAAGGGGAGCTTCCGCAAATTGGATTTGATTACCGTTGGTAATAGTGTAAGCTACACCTGGAATTTGAGCGACACCACCCAAAAATACTAAAATCCCATTTGCAGTAAGTTGAGAAGAGGGGATTGGGAAACCACCACGTTTGAGGTCAAAGCTCAGTTGAACACCATTAAACTGGGATGTAATATCTCCTGCCGAGTAAACAAGGACCGGGGAAGGATAAGTGTCGATGGGGACGGGTGAAGCATACACAACTCTATCGCTAGAGTTCTGAAGGGGAGTGTTGTTTTGGAAGTAGTTCAGTGTGAATGCCTCACGGAAATCCCCAGATAAAACCATAGCCCCAGTTTCACCCGCACCGAAACAAGTTACTCGGCCACCCCAAGTTGCAAAAGATTGATAATCGGCTGTAAGTTTTCTAGACAATTGGTTTGTCTGGTATTTTGGAAGACCGCGAGAATAATCAAAATACCCAGCATATGTCCAAGTATGAGAAGTGGCAATGATGGTGGAAGGTGCATTAAACTCAACAGGCCAGGGCGCCGCACGGTTGGCATAGCCATTTATTGGTGAAAACTGCAAAGTAGAGTTATATAATACCCTTTCGCCAGCGTACTGAGGAACAAGGAGGGGTTCCATCAAAGAACGTCGGAATCCCATAACTTCATAGTAACGTAGAATAGTATTCTTAGTTATGGACCAGATGGGGTCATATACGGAGGGTTGAGGAGTTCTACTGCTGATACACCGGGTGATTTTTGTTCCTGCGGGCCATGTGGGTGGTAGATTTCCAACTGATTCTTTTGTAGGATAGAAATGACGTATGGCTGTTACAACGTTGGAGGAGAGACCAATAACCCGCAGGTACTCAAAGGCACCCGTACTGTTGGAGAGACGAACTACTGAGAGTTCATTTTTAGGGTTTCCAAGTTGGGAAACTTTTAGCACGGTAAATTTTATAATTTCAGGGCGCCCAAAGCTAGGGTTAGTGACAAATGGACTTGTCATTGGTTGCCCCGATTGTACAACACTGCTAGATGTAGTTAGCACTGTATCGGTTGCTATTACAGGTTCATCGTAGAAAATAATACCGAGACTTGAAGACCCGTTATCTTCATCTATGACAAAATCTCCAAAAAATTCTTTTGCAGGGATAACAGTCCCCCGCAAATAAGTCATATCTACATTGTAAGCGTCCGGTACATCATCGAGATAGTAAGGTAATAGGGGGTCAGGTACGTAACCCTGCCACGCATCACGAATATTTTCTTGCTTCTCCATCACAGCAGCAGTGACGAAAGGGGAATCTCCTTTATCAGGTGAAACTTTTGTAGGACCGTTTTCTGCGTTGAGATTGGTTCTGTAATACAGTGCTCTCCATGAGTTGTTCTCAGCCGCGTAGTAATTGCGGAAATTGTTAGTGATATAAGTTCCTTCGGGAGTATTATAAGGTACTTGAGTTCTATTTACCAGATAAGATTGAATCCAAGGCCCCGAGTTATCACTCAGGGACGCATAGATGGCATAACCCGTTGATTGCGAGTTATCTGAAACTTTGTTATTATAGTTCAGAGAAAAATTATATTGTGCGGTCTCTACTTGATTGACAGTGAAAGTCTGAGCAATGCCACCAAATTTACCCGGATCAAACTGATAGTTTCGTTTGAATGCAGTAGATAAATCTTTACCTACTTGGTTCAAGCGAAGAACAGATCCTAATTGTGGCGCCTGTGAAGAAGCGTTGGAGCTTTCTACATATAGACCATAGCACCTTTCGGTATCTGTACGGGGATCAATAAACCTACGAATGTAGGGGAAAGTGGTATCACTTACCCCAGAAGTTGGAAGATTTGAATCTGATTTCCTCACACGTAGGATAGCTCCATTAGGTGCATAAGGATTTTTCAATGGGTCGGTTTCGCTTAGAATACAGGTGGGCTCTCCGTTATCTACAAAGTATGCTGTATAGGTGCATTCAGAATCACCAAAGAAAACAGCACTCCCGGGTCTCAAAGAGAAGGGTAGGATACTCGCTGGGTCAAAAGCTTGTCGCAGGTATATCAGAATTACTTCAGCGTTTGTTGGGTCATCCCCAATATGTACGACTCTGCTACCCAGGGTAAGTATTTTTTTCTGAGTATCGGAAATTACTTGAGTTTCCGTCAATGATAAGGGACGAACAACCCCAGATTGCAGAAAACCCTGACCAACTTGAGTAGCTCCACCGAGAGTACCAATACCTGCAAATCCTTCGGACTGAAAAGCTGTGGAACCAAAGTTAGTGGTAGCGTTCGTCAAGTTGATGAAAGCTCCATCCATCGCCCACACACCAATGGCTGCACCAATCGAGTAAGTAGATTGAGCCTGAATATACATTCCCGCCCCCCGACCACGGAATCCAAAATGCCGAAAATCATTGTCTATATTGGTTAGACCGGAGCTTTCCCCCGTGGGCACCCGTAATGTAGTGTAATAGTAACGTAAGTTGGGAATTGATGTTCCATTTAGGATTTGCAGTTGGTAATCGGTCTTAATAGAATAAATGGGGAACCCTGATCTGGCTTGAGCCGTCGCCGTCAGAGTTCTCCAATCTTGAGAGGAATCCGCATATATTTCGTATGCACAGGGGTCTTTCTGCAGGATAACCGCAGTAGCAGAGTTTATAATTACTGACTTGAACCCAGTCACAATATCACCATCTGCATCAACGTTGGCCATACCGTAGTTTGACCGGTGGTTTACCTGGTTTGCGTAGGGAGATGAGTTTGATACACTATTGGTTTCTAAATTTTGAGGATACAATGTTTGAGCATCCGCCACAATTTGAGTCTCGGGCAGAATAGCCACATTTCTATTGACTACGTTTCCAAATAACGTTGGGAACGCAAGTTGAACCTTTTGATAAAAGTCGTTTAGTTCTTCTAGAGCACAGTTTTTAAAAACACTCAGGCGGTGATGAGAGTAGTTGGAAAGTTCGTAAGAAACGCCATCCAAGGGAACGTAGTAGGGATAGATATTGCTTACCTGTAATTTGGGACTAATACTAGATTCAAGGGGCAAGAATTTATCGGGCAAAGTGGAGGCTAAAACCCCCAGGGAGTTGGGCGTTTTGGATAATTGAAACTCAAATGAGTTCACAGGTATGGCATAGTAAGCACCGTTAGCAAAAGTTGCTCCCGCTTGGTCAGCAGTATTTGTATAGGAAACTTGAACAAAATCGTTGAAATCGAGACCGTGGGGTCTAGAAGTACCGAAGATGGCAGCCCCGGTAGTATCCGCACGAACTTTGTCTACAACTCTATCTACCAACTTATCTAAATTATTGAAGTTGCTTACGTAGGTATTACCGGTCCAACGGAAGATACTTGACAGAGGTTGATTTTGATACACCGGCCCGTTAGGTACTTGAGAGTAATTTTCCGGGAAAGAGGGATGAGTGTACTTAGGTACATACACAGGGTGAACTTCACTCTTCTTTAGGTCCATGCCTATAATAGACACCCCCCTGGGCAGAATCAAACCCCCAAATTCAGGGACATTGAACTGCTGTAGCGAAGCTTGAGTTACCCCAGTTGAGGGTAACAAAACTTCATCGTAATTTACACTAAATGAACCCAAAGTTGCCCCCGGGCCATTGATAACACAATGAGAACCGGGAGCAAGGATTATCAAGTAACGATTGTTTCCATTGCTAATGTGGTTATTAGCGTCTAGAATTATTTTCTTGGTAACTTCTAATACAGCACGATTGATTGTAACAAATGGAACTGCCTGACCATCATTATCCAATGAATCAGTTGCTTCAGGGAAATCAGGAGCAACAAATACTGTGAGTGCTTGAGTACCGCCGAGAAAGGGGGCGGCAACTTTTTGCCACTTATTGGTGTCATTACCAATGCTTAGGGTTTTTGTATCAGCGTCTACCCATAATTCCCCCTTTGCTGGAAAATCTGTGGGAGCAGGACTCAAGTAAGCAGTTGGACCTACTTTTACTATTTGACCATCAGTTACTTCAAAGAATAATCCAGGTTCAGTTGCGTTAGTATTTACCGCAAGTTCACCAGCCTCAAGGTTTGATGTATTCGGTCGTTTTCCCTGGAGTGAAGACCTCTTGAGGATTATTTTTGTAGCTGCCATGGTGCTAAAGAGCAAAAGTAGTATTCGTGTAAAGACACGATAAATACTCTTACCCTTAGAGGTAGGCTCCGCCTAGGAAAGCATCTTTGCTAACTTCACCTTTTTCCCGAAGCTTTATAGCTGCGTCCAGATATGCCACAGCTTCCTTTGGGTTGCTGAGTCTCTCAACCTTGTACCGGTCCATTAGTTGGACATACTTGTCGTCGTCTTTTGCCATTAGATTCCTGCGTAGAGGGTATTGATGACGCTTTGCGCCTGCTCATCACTCAGTTTAGCCCAAGGGCCTTTGCCGTAAGTCGTCATTCTGTTACGGATTCCGTGGTCCATAATCGTAGCAATCTCGTTGTTGTCAAGACCTATACTGCGAAGTTGCTTTATTGCCCGGTCTCGGTTACTAGTCACTCTTGCTGCTATTGGGGATACCTTGGCCAACTCTTGCATTGCTTCCAGTCGTTTCTCTGGTGTTCGAGCAGAATCCACTCTATCTATGAGGTGAGCGGCGGTTCCTTTGTAACGTTTTACTTGGAAATCTCCTTCTTCTCTAACACCCGGTTGATGTGCAGGGGTGCCAACACGGTTATATCCAAAAGCCCCAAGAGCTTCAGCAAGAGCGGCTTTTGGTGAGGCTTGTGCCAACCCCATATCCACAAACCGTCCTTTACCTTTGTTATCAATCAGCACATTCTCAATGTGCATATCGTTGTGGGCTACCCCTTCCCTGTGAAGACCAGCTCGTGCTTTCCAGTAAGCATCGGCAATTGACACACCGTTTACTTTTTCACTGGGTCCCCTGTCACCCATAGGTTCGCCAGGTACTAACCCCATTGCAATCCGACCCCGACGAATATCAACGGCTTCACTAGAGTGGGTTCCCCTACCATTTATGTCCGCTGCAATAAGTTTTGGCGCAATATCCTTACCTTCGAGTTTTTTGATTATACTTGCCTCAGTGTTTGAAACATCACCACGTTTGATGACAGTGCCGTCTTTATTTTGAATTACGGCCCCATAACTACCTTCACCAAGTTTCTTAGCCCCTGAACCATAGCTGTCATCCCACCCAAAGAATTTTTTATCCCCCTCCCTTGTCAACTTGTTTTTTGTCAAGTCAAAGTCAAAGTCTTTGGCATCTTCTCTCGCCCACCGAGTATTACCTGTTGTGCCAGCAACTTGGGGACCTTTTATAGCCGCATTGACTTCAAGGATTTCATTCCAAAGTTTTTCTCGTTTATCCTTTACAGATTGAATCTCTTCGGGTCTACCTTGCTCCCGTTTCAGTTTATTTTCCAGTTTCTCTAGTTTGTCATACTCTGACAGTTTGTTTGCTTTTAGGTTCTTTGCTTCTTCAATCAGTGCCGAACGGTCTCTACCCACTTCTTTACGGGTTAGAGTACCGAGACCCAGCGCAGATTCCAACCTGGTTATTTGACCTTTTTGCGGTTGTAACTTATCTCTCTCGGATTTGGCAATGGCTTTAGCAGTTTTAGTCCCTACTCCCATATCCTTAGCAATCGTAGTCAGGGACCCATTAGGCGCCTTTGACTCACCTTTGAGTATTTTTGCAATGTCTTCTTTTATCTCAGCTTTCTTTTCCTGTGATGCCATATTCCTTTCATCCTCTCTCCGAGCATTGGCAAATCTTTTTGCCTGCTCAGTGTCAATTTTCACGCCAAACATATCTTGGTGTTGCTTACGGACTAGCTCCGTAACATCATCATCTTTCTTTGCGGAAGTTTTTGGAGGTTCCGGTTTCTTACTTACAGTGGGAGATTTCTCGGGTGCGGGAGCAGTTTCTTTTTTGTCACTGCTCTGCCGTTCCTTGGCTCTTTCCAGGAGTGAGTTTTTCTTTTCACCACTTGTCCCACGGGCAAATACCGAACCCAAATCATCATCTTTACGGCTCTCATGTTTTGGAATGAGGCCTTTATCCCGAAGACGTTTCTGAAGTTCAAGAAGATGGGGCTTTGCCTTTAGGGCTTTACCGTGTGCGAGGTCACGCTCAATATCACCTTTTATCTCATTGAACCGACGATGAAATCCTTTTCCACCGTGCTTCTTAGCCTCGTGAAAAAGTTTCATCACGCCCAGATTTTTCCTGGTTTTCTCCAGACTTTTTGAAATTTGTGGGCCAAGTTCAATGATGCACCACTTGCTTCGTTGAATACAAGTTGCGCCGCAGCTTTTACCTTTGGTGCAAATTCTCCCGTTCATGGGTTACTCCCCAATGAACTCACGCATTTTCTCTTCGAGGGCAGCAATTTTGTCACCAAGAGTCATCATTTCCGAGTAAGAATCGTCTTGGTCATAGGTCCGGTCATAATCATCCATCTGCTTTTCACCGGCATTGCCCCCAGGAGTGGCAACTGCCATTTTAGCATCCAGGCGTTCCTTTTCCTTTATCATATTTTGCATCTCTTTCATACAACGGTGAAATTCTTGAAAATTTCCACGCTCACGGCAAAGGCGCAGTTTGTTTTGCTGCATGTCGATACGTAGGTTGAGGTCCTTTGCTTGCTCTTCAAGAGCTTCGTAACGGAACCCGTTAGACACATTTGCCGGAGTCAGTTCATTGTATGCTCCCTCGACAATCGAAGTTTGCTCGGGTTCACGAACAGTATTCCGATTATAGTCTGTAGGCGGATGTGAAAAGTCATAGTCAACTATTTTGTGACCATGCTCCTTGTAAATTAGGTACGCCTTCTCGATGGCGTTGTTATCAATGGAATCCTTTCGCATAATCCCGGCAAGGACATTATATGTAATGTTTTACCCTAGTCGTCAGAGACTTTAGTTATGGACCCGTCGTTATTTTTCATCCCTGCTACTGAACCCCATCGAACCAGTGTGGGTTTTCCACCTCTCTTGGCCCAACCGTAGTCTCCGTTTCCCGTAGAAATTTTCAAATTATTTTCAAAACTTGACTTCTGCGATTGCGGTGCGGGGGCAGCAGAAGAAGAACCACGGTGTTTGCGACGACCAATGATGGTGTTTTTATCTACACAGGCACCATTTTTAGGGTCTTTCCAAGTGCCTCGTGGACAACGTTGAGCAAAGTCGTATTCGACTTCGGTATAATGATAACCTTCTATAAGATGGTCGATAGAGGGGAGATTGAAATCACTAAGCATGATAGTTCACCATTTTACGGCGTTGGCCCAGTACGCCGCAGACATCTTGCCTTTGGCAATATTCTTTGCGTGTCTGGCTTGAAATCTATGACGACGGCTTGCATAAGCCTTCGACTCTCCTTCTTTCTTGGGAGACCCTTTCACACCTCGTTGCCCAAACCGAATAACTTTTTCCTTACCGTTAGCACATGCTTTTACAACATGAGATTTTCCGGTAAGGTTATCACCAACTGCTTGGGCTTTAGGTTTGTTACAAGGCATTTTGCTTTTGTCAATGCGTTCTCCGTAAGCTTCGTAGAAAGCTTCGAGCACTCCTTCCTCAAATTCCCCCCACATTTTTCCTCTCCTTTGAAGTGTAATCAGGGTCAACTTTTAGTTGAATTTTATTTTTTATTTTTGTGTCGTTTGAGATTTCACAAAATTCACGATGGGAGGGAAGTTTTTGGTCCCGTACACTTTCCCACATTTGTTTCAGATTGTTGTTCATTGGATTTCTCCACCAAATCGCAGGTAATCGGCAACACTAGCCAGAGCAACACTGGCATTGGCTATCTTAGTTGCACACCAGGGCTCAAGGTTGTCGTCCGGGTACAACATTCCGAGCATCATATCAATCTTTTCCCGTGAAACACGAAGTTGTGTGATAATCATATTTGCGTTAGGCTCCATTGAGTCAAACGCATCGTGAAAATCTTCGGTCTCCGAGTAGTTTGGTGCAGCAGCCATAGCCAGGTGACCATTACGGTTGGAGGACTTGGCAATTTCTTCCATGCGAGGCATACGAATCTTTTGCTCACCCATCTGCGGATTCTTCAAATCCCCTTCACCTGGTTCCTCTGGCAAGTAGTTTGGTGTCATTTCAGCTGTGGCAATGTCTCCTTCGCCGTGCTTAGAGTCCAGCGGCACACAGTTAGGAACCTTCTTACCACCTTTCTTCTTCTCACCCACCATCTGGTAACCCTTCCAGCAAGGGTCATTCTTCATCTTCTCAACAAACTCAACTGGATAGAGACCACTCAAACGGTCCCAATCATAATTGTCAATTGTTGTCATCGTGTGGTCTCCTGCCCCATTGGTAAATGTGATTTTCAATCTTTTCCACCTTGTCGTAGAGGCGGAGATGTTCTTCTTTCATGGTGTATTTGACAGGAAGGTCGGCTCTCATTTCATTTAAAATGGATTCAACTTTCTCCATGTGGTTTATAATCTTGTCGATTCGTTTGCCGCTTCTTTCAACTATCCAACCAAAGCCTGTGATTGTAGTAAATACAGACGCTATAATACCTATGACTACATCTACACCCACGGCTACTCCGGCAAACCGGACTTACCTGCGCTCAGACGTTGTTTTACTGACTCGGGCAGACCCGACTCCCAGTTATGCTTCTTAGCAATGCTAATAATCTTGGCCATAATCTGACGGGGATTTGCAGCACGGCCCACTGAAGACCAAGCAGCGGCCACATCAACTGGTCCTGCAATGGGGAAGCTCTGGTCAGGCCCGGCAAACTCACCCTTTATTTTGCCGCTTGTCAGACTCTTACGCTTTTCAGTGCTCCACTCACGGAACTCCGCATCTTTGCGTTTCTTCTCACGACAGACCGGGCAAGTACCACCACAAGCACATTCCTTGAATGCCGGAAGAGGCATACTCAGGAGTTCGGAGTCCTGAGAGTCACCCTCAGCAAACCCGTACTCATTCTTCTTCATTTCTTTGAAGGAGGACATTCTTGACTTTTTGCGGTCAAAAATTTCCTTCATAGCATCTTTGCCACCGCAATTTTCGTTATACTCACGGTTGACAAGAGAAGCCCTTTTCTCACGGTGCTCAGAGTGCATCTTCAAGATGTTCTCGTTATGATTGCTCATTAGACCGTCCGCATTCGGACGCCACTTCTTGCCTGTAGCATTCATTGCCTTGAGTTGGTCACCGCTGATGGCATTGCTGGCATTGATGTTTCCTCCTACACCAGGGAGTGTCACATCACTAAAAGATAGGAAACTTCCGTACATAGGGAGAGTTTTTCAACTGTTATATCTTTTTTACCCTTACTTACTCCTCGTCGTCTTCACCAATAATCTCATTGAGAAGATTTTCAACTTCATCCTCACTGAGACTTTCATCGTCTTCCTCACCCTCCAAGATTTCGCTGGAGAAATACTGATTAGGGTCAAAAGCCGTCTTTAGGTCTTGGTCTGGACCTTTACCGCTAGGGTATTTCCAGATTCCTGTGTGAGAAATCCAGGGTGAAGTGTTTGCTACCGTATTTGTTGGCAGTCCGCTGTCATTCGCTATCGTGTCATCGTCCGGTGAAGCAAGTTGTTGAGCATAAGCTGCACGGAATGCCTCTACAGCATCTTGGTTGAAATCACCGCTTATTCGGTTTGCCATGTTGGTTGTGTAATACTATGAGGTTTTACCCCCTCCAAATCATTCCCCTTTGCCATTCCTCCCCGGGGCACTCAGGGGACCGAGTCCTTTCCCCAGACTCAGTTACCCACCAAGGGTGTGAGCATCCACCCCTCACATTAGTTTGTTTTGCCCTAGCTTTCTTTATTTTTCTCTTGGATTCTTCAGTGTGACTTTTACCAAAAAATGGATGGTCTTCACCAATACCGTACACTCTTTTTTCCTGTCTTTTTCGTATAGAGTCCTCGCTTATCTTTTTGCCTTGATGCCCTTTACTTATATTTCTCCTATGTTCTTCAGTCTTGATAAGAGAAGTAAACCCCGTAGAGGTTTGACGAGCAAGATTAGCGAAATGTGGGTTTACGTCTACTTGGAAAAACTCATGAAGTTTGACCTCCGCTTCCAAACATTCTTCAGGTGTAAAGTAAACGCCCAATATAACCTTCTTGGAAGGCCTAAATGTCTTGTCTGTAAACGACCCAAGGTAGGGGTCGTCTTCGGGGTTTCCCTCATACCCTGAAGGTTTTGCCCCAATGTACCCTCTCCCCCACTCCTCGTAGGAGTAATAAACATAGTACTTTTTCATACATATATAATATGTATTATTTTATTTAGTAAACTCACCCGATTATTTTTTAGGAAGTTTTCCGGAAGGGTCCTGTAACATTTTTGAGTTGCCCATCAGTCTCTCTTTATATTTCTTGACTTCATGCTGAACATCGGCTCGCATCTTTCCTTCTTCAATCATCCTATCTTTCTTCTCTTCAGGGCTCTCATCTTTCAAAACTTTTTGTATTTCATTTTCTAACTGCATACTCTCATTATCCATTTGACGCTCAATATCCTCACGGGCTTTTTCCGCTTTCTTCCTAAGCTCGTCATCATTTACCTGCTCATCCATTTCCAGAACATCTTTATCCACTCCTTCCGGATGAGTTTCCTGTGTCAATCTGTCAAGGAGTGCATCAAAATGGTCTTTCAGGCGTTTGCGACAAACCGCATCAACGGTTATTGTGGTTGGACCACAAGGGAGGCGATGCCTCTCGATTTCCTTCTTAGCTGTCATGCTCCAGTCCTCCGGGGTTGCCAACCTTCATCGTTGCCATAGTAATGCTTACCCTTCTTTTTCTCTTTGCGGGGTTTGTCATCTTTTTTGTTCTCTTCTCGCATTGCGGTTATCATTGTGTCACGCATTGCTCTCAGGTGCTCCCGAGGAACTGAACAATGCTTACTATCCCGGTAAGATCGGTATTTGTGGGCAACATCCGACGGGTCATCACATTGAAGCATCATATTCCATACACCAAGTGCCTGTGCATTGGATAGAATGCCGTTTGGGAGACGAGTCTCAATGTCGTGGCGTTCGGGACGCCTAAAGCGAGTATCTTTTCTCATAGTGCGTTAATCTCTTTCAGGGCTTTGTCATTCATTTCATTCATAATCTGACGAACCTGTGGTGTTACCTCAGGTTTGAGTTCCACAACTTTTTTCTCACCGGATGCTTGTTTCAGCGTAGCATTGGCCGGAATCCGGGCTGAGATGTTTGGATTTAGTTCATCAGCATACTTTCTGAGAACACCACCCATTTTAGCAAGCCCCGCTTCATCGCCTTTTTCATGTAAATCCATAAACTTTTTGAACACGGACCTGGTAAACTCAGGGTTCTCATTCCCGTAGTAATACCACCGTTTATCATTTCTCAAGCCAGACCAATAACCACCACCCGCAGTTTCAGACATACCTGGAACCCGAGATAGTAACGACCCGTACATTATCTTATTAAGGATGGACATCTTATCGGATGCAGGTAAGCTAGAGTATAGGGCGCTTCCGGTAATTTCTTTCAACGCTTGAACTCTTGCTTGGTAGTATCCCGCTTCAAAACCTTGCTGTTTTAGTTGGTTGTAACCGGTTTTTTTAGCTTCACCTGCTTCCCACTTGGTCCGACTTTCAGGGGTCATTTTTCCATTTTCGTCAAATGTTGTTTTCCGTTTATCCATGGCGGGCAAACCTTTTGCGGTATCTACAAGGTAAGAGGGGGGATTTGCCGCCTTGCCACCATTGATGCGACTTGCTGTTAGAAAAAAGTTATTTTCCACTTCTGCATATTTCTTGACGGACTCAAAAGGAATAAAGTGCTCCCAGTCCATATGTAGAATAGAAGTACGTTGCCCAGTATACCCATCTCGTCCACCTTGTTCAAGATATGCTTTTGTCCCCAGAAGAACCCTGGCTTCTTTTTGCTCTTTACTTGCTCTTTCTAAGTTACCGTAAGCACTGGGAACGTTACCCCCTTTCTCAAAAAATCCTCCACCTTCTTTCAAGCTTCCCGCAGTTCCCATATATGAAGTCTCGTATTGAGTAAGTATTTTTGCAGCGTATGCAATCTCTGCGGGAGAATACTTCCCTTTGTCAGGCTTCAATGCTTCGGCTATTGGTGCCATACGGTCATTCATAGTTTTAGCAGTAAGTGTTCCTTCTTTGAACTCTTTGTTGGATTGAGCCATTATCTCATCACCCTTCAGGAACACTGCTTTTCGTTGTTGAGCAAATTCAACACCTTCTGGTGAAATACTTGATGTTTTTTCACTACGGATTGCTCCTAGACCTCCATACATTTTTTCATGGATATTGTCTATTTTTCTGTTGAAGTCTTCTTCTGATTTTGACTCCCTACGCACAACTTCTCTTGCTTGGTCTAGCTCATCGGCATGATTCTTCATGCGAGTTGCTACATCTTTCATGGTTTTTAAGTTTTTTTCCGCCCGCAAATCTTCCCTACCCCATTTTATATCATCGGTAAGTCCCATATGCTTCTGGAACACGTTACCGGCTTCATCATCTGTAAGGTGGCCTTTTGCGACGGCTTCCTTTAGCATATTACGTACCCTCATCATCGGTTCTTGAACCGTCTCCGGAAGTTCAAGAATGCAATCTTTACGGTAAAAGATGCAAGCAGCACCGCAAGATTTCCCCTTTTTACACCTATCTCTTTTACTATCACCAGCACCCATTCCAGCTTGATTTTTTTCCTGGGTTGTTGCTATATTATCGTACCCTGCCGAATCCACATAGTTATAGAAAGAGGCACCGCAAGCTGAACCGCCAGGAAAGGGTGACCTAGTGTTGGAATTGCGATGCCCCATGTTAGTTAGTCTTCGTATCTATCAAGTATATGTGCAATAACCGAGTTACGCACGATGTCTTCTTTCTGAAACTCCACAGTACCAACTTCAAAAAGGTTGCGGAGACGATGAATGGCATCGACTAATCCATTCTCTCGGCGGAACACTTCCATGTCCGTTTGCTTGGTGTCACCAATCAGGAGAATTTTTGAATCTTTTCCTACACGAGTGAGCACGGTCTTGATTTGCGAAGGCAGAAAGTTCTGCGCCTCATCTACAATGATGAATGCTTCGTTGAGTGAGCGTCCCCGAATATCTTCAAGAAGGACGGGCTCGATAATTTTCTTTTTCAGTAGGTACTCTCCAGCGCCATGCGAGTGCATGATACACGGGAGGTTGTCGAGCACAGGTGCGATAAGCGGTGCAATCTTCTCTGATAAGTCGCCAGGAAGTGCTCCCCGCCCTCGTTGAAACTCAACACCAACATCGCTTCGTACATAATAGACTTTTTCAAAGTCTCCTTGTGCGATGCCAAAAAGCCCATAATGAAGGGCGATTAGAGTTTTTCCTGTGCCAGCGCAGCCGTGGGCCAAGGTAACCGTGTTTTTCTTCAAGGTGTTCCAGAGTTCTTCCTGCTTCCAGGTTAGGAACTTCGGTGGTTGAACATCCATCCCTTTGGAATAGGTTTGCTCAAGCATCTGGGCACTCTCTACACGGCGCTTGCTGCGCTTCTCTTTACTTGTTAGCATGTGATTAGGGGTGATACAGTCGGTGGATACTTTGTATGCTTCGCTGCTGATGAGGATTACATCTTTACCACCCCCGTGAAAATGATGCTGGGCCATTGGGGTCTGGCACAGTGCATCTCACTTTTACCCCCTCACTCATGCCACCTTTCTACATAATCATCAAAGCCACCACGTCCACCGCACGGGCGGGAATAGCGGTCTTGAGGAATGAAGTATTGCTTGAGCTTTGCTTTTTGCAAATACTTGTCAGCTATTGGTGAAGTTGCCAATA
>Ga0209188_1001619_pt1 | contig 17694 bp, 15 predicted proteins | sample C_130625_EF_Meta_FD_187307 | JGI IMG/M metagenome (GOLD analysis project Ga0209188, IMG submission 187307) | Freshwater microbial communities from Lake Croche, Canada to study carbon cycling - C_130625_EF_MetaG (SPAdes) (version 2) | ecosystem: Environmental > Aquatic > Freshwater > Lake...
GCGATTTACCCAGCCAGTGGACGGTGTTGGGTGCCTTTGTCATTTTGGTGTCGACGGTGTGGATTGCCCGCCGCGAAGGGCGCCGCACCTTGACGCCGCCGGTGACGCATTCCTCTGAGACTTGAAGAATTAGTGAATACTAAATGCGTACAGAGGTAAGTTTTATTGATTTAGGCCACTGACATATTTGTTATAAGTTATTGAATTGACAGGGAGTTAGTCGTTAAGTTTGTAATTTAATTTGTTAATATATCCGACCCTGCCTTTGAAATCCAAAGGTGATGTAACTCAACTTGTGGCAGATACTCATGATCTTTAAGTGCGCTTCTTGCGGATACGAAACAAGCACCCAAGCAAAATTTTGTCTTAAATGTGGGTCCGCGATGACAACATCCGCTTATGAAACCCCGTCGGTTACAGTTGACATTCCAGTTGTGCAGGTTCCACCACCCAATGAACCGGTCATACAAGAAACAAATGCGCCCTCAGTATCGCCTCCTCCAGTTGCACCGCCAGTGAGCACAACAACCCAGCAGCCATTTGGTTCTGTCACGGTTACGTTTAACCCGCCTCCTCCTCCCCCACCACCACCTCCTCCTCCCCCATCATTTAATCGTCCGGCTGCACAAGGAACTGTGAATGTTGCTGTTACGCCGTCAGCACCAGCTTCAAGTTCAAAAATGGGCCTTGTGATTGGGGGCGTTGTGATTGCAGTTTTGGCCATAGCTGCATTTGTATTTTTGGGTAATGGCGGATCAAAAACAAACGCGACATCGACTGCAACTTCAGCAGGGTCTTCAAGTGGTGGTGTTGCCAATCAGCCAACTACTGCAAAAGATGAGCTCAATATTTTGCTCGGTCTTGTACGTGATGGTCGTTGGAAGGAAGTTACACCCAAAATTCAGCAATTGAAATCGCTGTCTCAGGTATCAGTGGGTAATCGGAAGGACGCTACCGTTGCTTTCGAAGCCGGACAACAAATGCTCAATGACAATAACTTAAAGGAAGCGATTGCTGAATTTGAAAAAGCAATATCTTTTGACGCATCATTTGGCTCACCAAGATTTAGCTTGGCCAGATCCTATGCCAGAAATGGCAAGTTGGATGTTGCAGCCAATGTGTTGGTTGATGGCTTGTTGATAGTCCCCGATAGCGGTGATGGTTGGTTGGCTGCTGCAGAGGTATTTGCGGAAAATGGAAAAGACGAGGCCGCAAATGCCTCCCTCAAACTTGCTTTGCATCTTGCTCAAAATCGTGCCGCTGCGATGCAGTTCTTGGGCAGTGCAAATGAAACAATTAAAAGTGCAAAGTTCAAGAAACTGATTGAAACAGCGCTGCCCACACTCAGTGGCGTCCCTTCAAAATAACTTTTAAGTAAATCATGTTGATTCGCTCCATATCAAAACTGGTCGCCGTTGCTGCAATGTTGATCACTGTTGCAACTCAGGTTGCAGCTCAAGACATTAAGTCGGCTACCTTTTCTAGCCCCCAAGCTTCTATGGGTGTACCGATCGAATTGTCTATCGCATTTCAGTCTCCAGGGTCATCTCCTTGGTGCGGCTTACTGATTGAATGGGGTGATGGAGAGAAGTTAAATTTCCGAATTGGAGACGAAAACTCAAAGACATCCCCCATAAAGTTGACTCATAAGTATGCGATGGCTGGAACTTTTTTTGTTTCTGTCAAAGGAAACACAATGATTCGTGGCCTTAAATCTGCGCAGGCCTGCGGAGGAGTTTTACCTCCTTTAAGTATTACCGTGGTGGACACCGTTGCTTTGCAGCAAGCTGAAATGAAGCGTCAATCTGCAGAACGAGAAAAGGCTGCACAAGAAGAAGCTGAACGTGCCAAAAAAGAGCTTGAAGCCAAAGAGCTTGAAATGAAGCGTCAGGCTGCAGAGAAAGAAAAGCTTGCCCAAGAAGAACTTGATCGAGCCAAAAAGGCGCTTGAAGCCAAAGAGCTTGAAATGAAGCGTAAAGAACTTGAGATGAAAGAAGAAATGCTCAAGCGCGAGGAAGAAGCCAGAAGGAAAAGCCAACAGCAGCGGCCTGCTGCCCCAACGGCCACCCCAACCCCTGCGCCAACCCCTGCGCCAGCCTCTACTGGCACTAAGCCGGCCGTAAAGCCAGCGTCTGGTTTTTGATTAAAAACTATTTGATTGAGATTAGATATGTTGTGTTCATGCGGTGTAAATAATATTTTCGGTGCCAAAGTGTGTAAGACGTGCGGCACCATTTTGGGCTCTAAGCCCATTGCTGCAGGTGCTGTTCAATCAGATACTTTTGTGAGCCAACCTTCTGCAATTTCTAACGAGACAACAAATCAGGTCTTCGCACCTGTAAGCATTCAGCCCGAATCATCTGTCAAAGCAACGAGCTCTGAACTTGATTTCATTCCTTACACCTCCAATATTCAATTCAATTTCTTCATAAAAGGTTTGAGAAATAGTTTTGATTTCAATGGTCGATCCTCGAAAAGTGAATTTTGGTACTTCGTGCTTTTTGAATTCTTGATTTTGATGGTTCTTAGCTTTCTTTCCACCACTCTGTACGCGATAGCAAGTTTGATTTTGATCATCCCGGCCACATCAGTATTGGTTCGCCGCATGCATGACATCGGTAAAGGTTGGAAAAAGCTACTGGTGATACTCATTCCTTTCGTTGGTGTGGCCGTTGTGCTTTATTGGTTGATTCAACCAAGTGAAGTAAATGAAAATGCTTGGGGCTCTGTGCCTTCCGAGTCCTAACTCACCATTGCTAGATTAATTCGCTAGAAATGTTAATAGCATGAGCCCCAATGTTCCTAAAGAGTGGCTGGGCGAATTAAATTTCAAACCCTTGTTTCCAGACTCTAAGTCTGAGGGTATTTATCCTGTTTTGACCACCAGTGATGGCCAAGAGTACCGAGTTCGACTGAAAGACGCGCCGTCCGACGCAGAACTTGCTTTGCTTCAATTGGATGGTTTGCAAGTCAAGCTTGAAGGGTATGCCGATGATCTGCGGGGTCATTGGAGAATCAACGTGCCATGGCTTGACGATGGGCTGACGGTTCAACAAGTTGTTGTATCTCAAACACTTGAAGGTACTTTGCTGGATGAGAAGTCCTTAAATTCAAGTTCATCAAAGGAAACTTGAGATGGCATTCTGTACTTCTTGCGGAAAACAGGTCCAAGCAGGTGGAAAGTTCTGTGTGAATTGTGGCGCTGCTCTGGCTGGACCTTTGCATTCCGTTAGCGACTATCCCACTCCTTTATCGCAGCCCAGCAGGCCCCTTCCTTCAGCAATTGCTGGCACCAAGCGCCGAGTACTTAAACCGGATGTGCGTGCGGCATTGTCCGGCACTATTTTTGTTGTGCCACAACATTGGTTGGCTTCATTTCAAAAACTGATGCAATCGGTATCTGCCACGCCGCTTGAAGTCGTTGCAGGACAGGCAGAAGATATTCAACAGTTGGTGTCCCAAGCAGTTCGAAAACACGATCAACAAGTAAAGTATGTTTGCTTAATTGGGTTGTGGTCGGACATACCGCCCTATCAATTGCCCAATCCAACATTTCAATTTGGCGGTCGTGATCCTGATAGCCATTGCCTTAGCGATGCACCCTACGGGTGTTTTCATAGTGTTTCTCTAGCGAGAGATGCCATACCTGATATTCCAGTTGGCCGAATTCCCAGTTTGGAATTTGATGTCGTTGCGACAGCTCTTTTTGATTCGCCAGAATGGCAAGATGCACGAAGTTCTTTTTTCGTGGGCGTTTCAGCTCAATGTTGGACAGATGCGACGCACGAAATTGTGAAGCGTTTTATGGGAAGCGGCTCAGTGCGTGTGATTGAGTCTCCTGAAGAAAGCTTTATGAACTCGGGCATTCTGACATCACCAGATTGGGACCTGAATGAGTTAAGAGAACAATTTAGCAATATCAATGTGCCCAAAGGTTCAGTCCTTCTTTTTAATGTTCATGGTGGCGCTGACGATCCTGGCTGGGTTGGTGAAGATCTCGACAGAAATTATGTCCCCATCTTTGAGCCAGGGACGATACAAAATTTCAACGAAAGCATTTTTGTCACTGAGGCCTGTTACGGTGGTGCAATGGGCTACGACAGTGACAGCGTGGTGGAGCACTTTTTTAACAATGGTGGAAAAGCATTTGTGGGGTGTTCTGTTGTGGCGTATGGATCAGCCAGTTCAGACATTGGCTGCGCAGATATTTTGGCAACAATCTTTCTTCAGTCCATTGGTGAAGGGCGAACACTTGGCGAAGCATTGATTGTTGCAAAGTGCGAAGTGCTAATCAGTGACCCTATCAGTCAAAAAATCAACGACAAAACAGTTCTATCTTTTAATCTCTTTGGCGCCCCATGGCACCGCCTCAAGCAAGTAGCGACTGCCAGTGCGGCTACTAGAATACCCTCCCGTACAAACTCAGGATCTGCTTTGGACCGCATCCGTAACAGGATGAACAACATTGAAGAAGATCATTCAAGCAGTTTGTCAGACATCAGATGGAGGTATTTGCAAAAACTGCCAACACCACAAAAGCAATTTCTTTTGAATCAGCAAGAAGCCAGAACGCAGCTTTCACGATTTAGCGAGAGTGCACAAATTCATGCAAGATTGAACCAATGGCATGTTGATCTAGAAGACTTAGAAGTTGAGTTTTTTAGCTTTGAAAATTTTGAAGGTTTTTTGCTTTCAGGACATGCAGATACAGCAGGTGCACCAAGAGTCATAGCAATGACTTTGGATGCAAGTGGAAAAATATTAAAAACTTTGACCAGTAAGGGGTAGACATGCAATGCAATCACTGTAATTTTCAATTGGTGGAAGGTGCAAGATTTTGCCCAGAGTGCGGGAAGTCTGCAGCAACAACCCTGTCATGCCGTCACTGCGGAGAAGTTAATCCAATCGAGGCAAAATTTTGTCCCAATTGCGGAAAAACCGCATCGGAATTATTGGCCAACGCAACACCGCCGGCGGCAACTGTTGCGCCATCTAGTTCGAGTACAGACTTTGTTTACGCATTGGCTGAGGAATCGGTTCGAAAAGGCGAGCCAGATAGAGCGCAACCGCCTTATGGCGCCGTGGCTGTTTGCATGGTGGACAACTCGATTTACAAAATTTTTGGTCATGAAAAATACCAAGGCAACAACAAAAACAACGAGTTCAAAGATTTGTTTGGTCGACTGAAAGAAAACCTTTTGGGACTAGCGGGGCAAAAAACTCAAAAAGTATCCAACTACATACTGGCGGATTTGAGCAATTTGCCGTTAGTGACTCACAGTGCACCTGTGAGCGTTCTTGGTAAACCTGACGCTGCCATTAATTTTGAGTTTTGGGTTAGCCCGGAAGAACGAGAGTCAAACTTGTTGGGCCTTTTTTTGCAGAAGTTTGCATCTGGAAAGAAAAGTCTAACCCTTTCTGAATTTAAACAAATTGCAATAGACCATTTGAACTCTATTGTTTCGAGTTTTGATTTTCAGATTGTTGCTAAATCTCCAGAAATGGGGGCAGCGTTAGCGCGTGAGGTTTCAGCAAAACTGAAGCAAGTTACGGGTATATCTTCTAACGCCGTTTTTAAATTTGGAAAAGTTGGCCGTCGCGAATGGTTAGATGTCACCAAGGTTCAAAAGTCAGTTCATTGCGATCAGTGTGGAGCTCCCTTTACACAAAAGATTAGGTTTTGCGGATCTTGTGGCAATGACATGAGTGATGCTGCCAAGTGGGTCAATGCTGTCAGTTACTTGCAGGCCAAATCGGGGGAACAGATTACGGTTCGTTTAACCATGATGGTCGACAATTCAGATCCCAATACACAGATTAAGCTTGATGAAAAAGCTTCTGAGTATGTGTTGAATATATTGGCGCCCAGATTGCGCCAAATGAGCGTTCCGGAATTAATGACTTCCAGCTGCTTGAATGAATTTAGCCAGCTGTTGAACAAGCAATTGACCAAAGAGTGGCTGGGTTACATATCTGACTTTGCCGTGACGGATATTAAAACAGCGGAAGACGAATGGTTCTTTAAAACTGATGCGTTGGTCAGCGAGGCACTTCGCGAAGTTGAAGCCAATAAGAAATTTTTGGCTGTAGATAGTGCCGAAATTGATTTCAAGGAGCTGACTTTCGCATTGGAACTTCGAAAAGTTCAGCAAGGTGACTCAGAAGCACTTACGTTGCGAAGAACAGCTTTAGAGGCCCGCATTAAAGAAACGGAGCTTGAAGTGCAAGAGCACGCACTGGAGACTCAAACTTCCTTGCGCAAAGAAAATATTGAAGACGAAGCAGAAAAACAAAGATTGGCGCGCGACAAAGAAAAAATGTTGCGCGAAAGAGATTTCCAACGTGAATCTACCAAGGGTGCGCGTGAAGATGAGATTGCGGATGTGGACCACGACATCACCTTGGAGAAAAAGGCAGCATCGCACGATATTGAACTGGCTGACATGACTGGGGAGGCTCAGAGTCGTTCAAATAGAAGGGGTATATCTGACGAAATATTTGCAAAGGAAGAAGAGTTACGTCTCAAGGCAAAAGACCAGCACGTTGAGGAGGATCTGGCCGACAGACAAAATTCCAGACAGATAGAAAAGTTACGTGCAATGGCTGAGATGGAAGCCAACATGGCCAAGCAAGATGGAGATCTTGAGCTGGCTAAGCGGGATGCAATGAAAAACTTAAGTGCTGCTGAAATGCTAGCTATGCAAGTTGCAGAATTGGCCAAAACCAATGGTGGACAAAGTGCAGCAGGTATTGTTAAGGCGATTGCGGATTCCCAAGCTGCTGCTGCCGGTGCTGGTATCAAAGAAGAAATGTATGAAAAGATGTTGGCAATGCAAGAAAAAGCCAATCAATCAGCCATAGATGCACACAAATCTGCTGCAGAAATAGCTCAAAGCACAAATGAAAAATCTATGCAGAGCATGATGGAAGTAGCGAAGGTTTCTGCCTCGCAATCGAGCGAAGGCTATAAAGAAGCGGCAAAGATTGCACAAAGCACCAATGAAAAATCCATGGAGAGTATGGCAAAAGTTGCTACTGCAACTGCTGGAAGAAAAACCGGCAATGAAAAAGAATCAGCCGGTTCTGAATTTAAGCCCGCTTGTTCTAATTGTGGTTTTGAGAAAAATAAGCTGGCGGCTAAATTCTGTGGTCAATGTGGTGATCCTCAGTCAAACGATTAAGAATTAAACTAGGTTATAAAAGTATGAGTACTTGCCTTTTTTGCGGAAGTTCGCAAAGAGATTTTTCAATCAAATTTTGTAACGACTGCGGAAACAGTTGGGGGCAAGATGCCGCGGTGGATGATGCAAATCAAGTTGCGCAATATTGCGACAACTTGTATCAAAATTTTGAATCAAGCCAGGATGATCCCAACAGCTCCTTGATTAAAAAAATGCGTGAGAGATTCAAAATTTCTCATCGCATACATACTCAGTTGGTTACCGAACTCATCGCAAAACTGAAGGTTGTTGAAACCTTGAAAAATTTCCGTCTGGAATTTGATGAAAATGTCAGCGACGCTTATGCTGGCCAAGACACATTTCTGCGATTCAAATTCACCAATCTTTCAGAATCAGATAGATTTAAGTCTGCCGCTTTATATTGGGATGATCCTGAAGCTCCAGATCATTTAGATTTTCGTGCCAAATCACAAAATCCAATTAAAGCAGGTGCATCCTGTGATTTAACCAGCACGCATATTTTTCAGCGATATGGCCCTAAGCCTATCAACGAAATGAAATTAACTGTAGAAAATATCTTTGGTGACTCAGCAGAATTTCTTGTAAATACTTTCTACTTTACGGTTGGCAATCCTGATCAAAAGGTGGTGAACCACATCACCACGCATACTCAAATTACGATGGAGCGAGGTGTTGTAGATAACTCCAACAATGAAGCATCTAAAAAAATTGAAGCTGAAAGAGGTGCTGGTGGAATCGTTCTTCCTAAATGGCGCGAGCTAAAGACCAGTATTTCATTAGAGCCCCCCAAAGACTTGGCAGAAATACTTTCAAATAACCTTTCGAAAAATATTCCGCCTCCTCCAGTCAATCAAACAATTGAAGAGGCTCCTTTAGCACCAGAAACTTCACCTGCAAAAGGTAGCGTAATTTCTAGAAGTCAGACAATTAAAAGTGCTGAGCCACGAAATGTTCTTGAGGCAGCTGAAGCTGTTTTTAAGTGCTTCCACCAGATAAATAGCATTACACCTTATGCAGAATCCAATGCGGTTGTTTATGCCGCAAATTTTTCATTGGATTTTTTAGATTTGGTATTTACTGCTGTACCGGATGATGCAGAAGATAAAGTTTTGGGGATGGTGTTTGAGAATGGGTCTTCCGTGATTACCAACGCCCAAGATGATGTCATCAACTTTTCAGGTAATGCACTTGTATTTTCTGCTGCGGGAATCTCCGCAGTAACCTGTCTTGAGAATCTTTTCGAAGGACAAACTCATTATTCATGGGCTGAAATCAAAGCAAATGATTGGACTTTCTACAGAAGACGATTTGGTGAAAATAGTTTCTTAATTTCATTTGGCGATGGTGCTGCTGGTCAAAACTTCCCTGGGTGCAAGTTTGACTTGCGTAAATATCAAGGTGATTTGTCACTGAATGACGTTTTCATAAGTGCCGAAAATGCACTTGCTAAAGTCATTGAACTTGCCCCTTCGTCACCTATGCCTGAGGAAGTATTAGAGGAGGAGGAAGAGGAGGAGGAAGAGGAGGAGGAAGAGGAGGAGGAAGAGGAGGAGGAAGAGGAAGAGGAAGAGGAAGAGGAAGAGGAACTGTTTGAGGCTGAACCAGATCCAGAACCAGTCTTAGACAACTCAGCATTGATTGAGCTTGACTTGCGATTGCAAAGATTTTTTGCACTTTTCTCATTTGCATTGCAATATTGCAAAGAGGGCCAACCGAAATCTGTTTTCACTGAAAACGAAGTTGCAACTGAATTGATAGATCATTTGTATCAAGTTGTCCAAGAGTCTGGCACCGGTTTGTCTGTTATTTGCTTGGACCCCAAAAACGCTCAAATGTCATTTGATGGCAAGCTTGTGGGGTGGGCAGGTCCAGCCACTGGTTTGTCGCCTGAAGGCATCTTCCACTTGACTAAAGATCCGAATAGCGACTATGCCCTCGATGGATCCACTTGCTTCTTAAGTTGGTCTAAGTTCTTTAAGGATTACAAAGGTAATTTGTTCATGCGTGAGCAAGGGCCAGACATATGGTTTGGGACCCAATCTAATTACATGATTCAAGCTTGCTATGCAGACTATTCTGCTGGCGTATTGCAATGGGATTATTTTGAAGAGTTTATTCAAAACGACCTTATAGAGAGTTTTCAGTTGTTCAAAGAAGCAACTGAATGGGATATTTAACAGAGCTTACAAATGACTACAGTCACAGAAGATCCAAGATACCCAAGTTGCAGTGAGCAAGGAAGAGCTGAGCTCGAGGTCTACCTGGGGTGGATTAAGTCGGCGAATTTGGCGGACACCGAGTATGCTTTTGTAGCGTACGTCATGGGCCGAGCTCAACTAAAAGACCCGCGGCATTTGTTTGCAATTTGGGTGCATCAAATGGGCCAACAGGTTGATAGGCAGGTGAAAGCGCAAATTCGCCGTTTTTTTATGAACCCAAGTTCAACGGTGCCATTCAATAACCCACAGTCAGCCGGCTGGTTCGACTTTATTCCGTGGGTATATCAACTGGCTACAGAGGTTGCAGCGCCTATTGTGATCCCCCCAACTTTTGCCAAGGTTGGTAGCTCTCAGTTGCCTCCCTGACTCAAGCGATAAGTCAATATTCAAGTCAACGAAAGGATTCCATGTCAACTCATGATTTAAGAGATCGAAATGGAAACTTGCTCGGGCGTATCAATACACTTTCGGATGGAAGACAAGAGTTAAGAGACAGTAACGGCAATCTCAAAGGGCATTACAACCCGAACAGCAATGAAACGCGTGATCACAATGGCAATTTGATTGCGCGTGGAAATATGCTGTCCTCTCTTCTTTAGTCCCTTCATAGGTCTCAAACTTACTAAGCCTTGAAATGAAAGAAGTTAACAATGTCTAGACTTGAAGAAATTCGCAATAAGTTACGCGATCAAATCCGAGATGAAACCAATAAAACGATAGATTCTCTTCGCACTACTCCCGTTGGAACTGATCTTGATAAGTCACGAAGATTTGATACCCCCGGCATTCGGTCAACAAGATCACTGGCTGCTCGTGATGAAGGCAATTTTGGAGATGCTGAGTTGTCGGGGTCTGAATTGGAATGGCAGCCTAACAAGCGCGCGTTGTTTGTGGGAAATAACGCATATGTTCATTTGAATCGATTAGACAAGTGTGTCAATGATGCGCGTGAAATGCAAAAGCTTTTTGCAGATATCCGTTACCGTATTGTTTATGACTTCGATCAAAATTTGGTCGATATGCGCAAGATTTTTGACAGATTTAAAGAAGACATACAACCAGGAGATGAGATCGTTGTCAATTTTTCAGGCCATGGTTTACAAATCAATTCTGAAACATACCTTTGCCCTATTGACATGCCCAATGATCAAGATCCGCGTGATAGTTTTAAAACGTGCGTCAATCTCAATCGAGAAATGGATGAAATGTTACAACGTGGCGCCAAGATGGTACTGGCTATTGTTGACGCTTGCCGCAATCAATTTCGAATTGATTACCAAGACTTGTACAGGCAAGGCGTTGTAGCGGGTGCTACAGGGGTAGCACATGAAGAATCAATCAAATCAAAATCCGGCGCCGCTCGATTCCCAAAAGATGATTTAGGCCCCAGCGGTAGAGCCATTGTATTTGCTACTTCACATGACACATACTCATATGAACGTTCAGATTTAAACCATGGAATTTTCACTCACTTTTTTTTGCAAGAAGCACGAATACCAGGTCGTTCAATCGGCGAGGTAATTGAAATTGTCAGGAATAAGGTTTGCAGTGAAACTAACAATGGTCAAACTCCAGCTTTTTACAATGACCTCAATGGACAGTTCTATTTTCAGCAATAAAAATATTTAATTGCGCTCAATGAATATTTTTGAAATCTACTGTGCTGGTGAAGGCCGCATCAACGAGACCAACATGTCTTCGGTTTTGGGCTACCTATTGAGCCCAGATGCCTCGCATGGTTTTGGTAAAGAATCTTTGAATGCATTTCTAGAGCCATTGGCTGATGAAATTAATTCTTTGTGCGATCAGCAAAAGTTGAAGCTTGCGGGTAAAAGTCTTCACAGGAAAAAATTAGCTGAGCAATTAGGATCTGTTGAGATTGAATTCGAAGAGGATGTTTATGGCATTTCACCTTCAAAAAATGAGATAGAAAAAAGACGCGAAATCGACTTGGTTATACGATTTTCTGGAGAAGCTGAAAAGCAAAAATTAGTCATCGCAATTGAAAATAAAATATCTGATGGCAGCTCGAACGATAGTCAACAATTGGTTGAAGAATATAGTTTCCTTAGATCAAAAGTTGATGAGACTGAAGGTTGGAAGGGTACGCCGATCATCTTTGTCTTTCTAACGCCTAGCCGTGCTGACTCAGGTGCTCCTCAAAGTGAAAAACTATGGTCACAATTGGGTGAAGGGCCATTCAGTCCTAAAGCTACCCACAGCGATATTAAAGTTAATTACACTTGGCGATCCCAAATCGATGACCCTTTAGAAAAGTCGATTACTAGATTGGCACTTAACCTTCTAATTGCCGAAGGCGAAGGAAGAATAAATCCTACTTCGAGCTACTCAAGTCTTTTTTTAAAGTCTTTGATCAAATTCGTTGACAATGGATTCAGAATTAAAGAACCTGTATTTGGGGATGAATCAACAAGTAATGGCATGACTCTGCAAGAAGAGGATACTTTCTGGAAAAGCTGGTATGCCAAGAAGCCAAACACTTCCAGCCTTGCAAAAGAAATTTTCGCCCTATTGCAATCTACTTTGGCAGAAGAGTTGCTTAAGACAAATAAATCAGACTGCGCACTCACTATTTGCATTCGAGCTTCTACAACTCGAATGTCTCTTTTCTTCGATGATCCGCAGAATCCTGCTAATTTATATAAAAAGAGGTTAAGCAATCGGCCTGTTGCTCTCTTCTTCAAGGGAATGACCTCTAATTCACGCATTCAGGTCCAATTTGAAAGACGACCTTGGGTCTCAGTTAAGCAATTTGTCGAGGATTTGAATAATGAGTCGCTAGCCAAACTCATTGTACAAACAGAGCCTCAACATAGCACCCACACAACAATGCTCATTGATGCGGGCTTGCCGCTAGAGAAAGTGAAGCCACTGCTAGTTGCCGCAGCAACAGAAGCCGCTAAATCCGTCCTCGAAGACTAAATTTTTCATTAAGTCTCGATTTCTGATATTTGGCTAAATTGCGACAGAAATTGTCGCAATTACTCTTTATGATGAAGCATATCTTCAAAAGAGGGGCCGAAAATGGCAAATCGCACATTAGCTGACATTGAACTGTCTAGGGTTTATTTCGAAATCCTAATTGACTTGGCAAAGAATCAAAAAGACACCACCATTCAATATGGCGAATTGGTGAACGCTGCCAAATTGGCATATCCCAACAATACATTCGTACAAAAGGCCATTGCCACCAGCATGGGCCGTCGTTTGGATGCCGTTAGAGATTTCACATCCTTGCACAACTTGCCAGATCTCACATCATTGGTTGTGAGCAAGGCAACGGGCGATAACGGAATTGGCTTTGCCAAATCGTTTGATGGTGATGCAGTTCGCCAGCAAGTCTCGCTATTCGACTGGCAATCGGTCCAGATTAGCTTTTCAGAATTTTTGAAAGAAGAAACGCAGCAGTTCATTCAAAGACAAGCTGAAAAAGCGCAAAACAAGCCCAAGAAAATAAAGGAACCAGAGGCTAGAGAAATTTGGTGGAAATACTACCAAGCGAACAAAGGAGCGATAGGAAAAATCAGTGATTCTGAAAAAGAACAAATCATTCAATTGATCATGAATTGCGCTTTGCCTGCAGATGCTTTGGCCAAGATTAAGGGCTTGGTTTTAGCTTAAACCGCATCGAATTAATTTCTAAATCGGATTGAAATGAAATTTCACTCTGCAGTTTCGGTGCTGAAACTTCTGAGCACCAAGCCTGAAGAAGCCTTGACAGTGCAGCAAATTGTCAAAAAGTGGCATCGCGTGCATTCAACTCAATTGCATGTACGAACGGCTCAACGATACATGAGTGAATTGTGCAGTGACTCGGTGGAGTCGCAAGCCCTTGTTCAAGTTGACGAATCACAAAAAGATTGGAAGTACTATTTGCGACTCAGTGAGGTTGCCAATTGGTTCATGACAGAAGAAATGGCGCTGCAATTGGTCTTGTCAAGGCAAGTGCTTGCAAGGTCGTTTCAGCAAACTCAAAAAAACCAAAAGAACTCGCGTGAAGAAATAGCCGAGCTCATCAGTACTGAATCCGTCAGAGCCAAAAGACTGAGCGCGGGACTGAGAATAGTATCCGATGGCATTGGCCGTTTACAAGCCACCATTAGGCATGACGTATTGGCCTGCGCTATGGAAGCTATTGCGACTGGTCAAAAAATAAAACTAGACTACATCACAGCAAAAGGAAGATCGATTCGCCAAGAAGTAAGCCCACTTGGCATGATCGCCAAAGATGGCACTATTTACATGCCTAGCGTAGAGGGATTGAGCGACTTGCCCATTCATTATGCGTTGCACCGAATCCACTCAGCAGAGTTGGTGTCAAAACCCAATCAAACGCCTGTCAACTTTGATTTAGACCATTACATCCAAGCCTCTCACCAGTTAAGTCATGCAATAGATGCACCCGATTCACTTATTCAATTGAAGTTAAAAGTGAACAGGCAAGCGGTCTATCACTTTGCGGAAAGACCGCTGTCGGTAGAACAAAAAATTTCAAAAATCAAGGGTGATTCAGATCACGTATTGATTGAAGTCAGTGTGCCACAGACCGTTTTACTCAAACCATTTTTGGTCAGTTTTGGAGCTGCGGTCGAGGTGCTTGAGCCAATCACTCTAAGGCACGAGGTGATTGATATGTTGCAGTCATCGGTCGCTTTGTACAAATGAACAGGGTAGTCTAAATGCAAACAGCCAATAAGCGTCCGTACTTAACAAAGTCGCGGTTCAAAATTGCACTTGAGTGTCCTACCAAGTTGTTTTATGCTGGTGAAGGCCAAACCTATTTTGACAAAAATGAAGGCAATGACTTCTTGTCTGCATTGGCAGATGGTGGCAATCAGGTGGGAGAACTTGCCAAATACAAATACCACGATGATCCTGTGGGACAGGCCATTACAGTAGAGCCCCTAGGTTATGCGCCAGCACTCAGTCAAACTGCAGAAAAACTTGCTGTCGCAGGACGCGTGGTGATTGCAGAGGCTGCATTACTTCATGGTAATTTCTTTGTGCGAGTCGATATTCTGATTCAAGACCCAGATCAGAAAACAGTTGACATCATTGAAGTGAAGTCAAAAAGTGTTTCGGACGAAACAATTGCAAGTCGGTTCAAAAATACAAAAGGTCAATTCGATGGTGGATGGCTACCCTATTTGTATGACGTGACATTTCAGGTCGCAGTAGCGCGACGTGTTTTTCCGGGGTACAAAATTCGCGCAAAGTTATTGCTACTAGACGGTAACCAGCCATGCGCTATTAACGGGCTTAATCAGTTCTTCCACATTGTGATGGACAAGGATGCACCCAAAGACCGTCCCAGAGCGCAAGTGGTTTCGCCTGTTGGATTGAAGAAATCTGATTTAGGCTCTTTAGACTTTTTAAGAGAGGTTGCAGTGGACGACATCGTGGACGAGTTGCGCCACAAGCCCATCGACAACTCTGCACATATTCCCGATCCTTATCGAAAAAATTTAAGTGTTTTCATGGATTGGGCTGGCGATTTACAAATGACTGGCACGCGCATATTTCATGGTGTCTCTAAAGCTTGTAAAAGTTGCCAATTCCGTGCACCCCCTGGAAGTCCTCAGCGAAGTGGATTGCACGAGTGTTGGCGTGATGCTATTCAGCAGGGCTTACTTGATGGTGGTCGAAAACTAGACACGCGTACTGAGCCATTGTCGATTGATTTATGGGGTGGTGTGTCGGGTGGTTCAAGCATTGCAGATACCGTGATCAAGCATCGCCGGGCTTTTTTAGCTGATGTACAAGAGTCAGATGTGCAGCCCAAGTCGATGTACAAAGGCCAAGGGATGTCACCTTTGGAGCGACGAATGTTGCAAGTTGAAGCGGCCAACCAACAGGCAGAAAAGTATGTGATTGATGAAGACCGTTTGAAAGAAATGGACCAATGGGAGTGGCCACTTCACATGATCGATTTTGAAACATCAGCGCCATCGTTGCCATTTTTTAATGGAATGCAGCCCTATCAAACAATTGCATTTCAATTTAGTCATCATGTGATGTCGCGCAATGAAGACGGTCATTTGCAAATTAAGCATGCTAATCAATGGATCAGCACCGAAGCGGGATTTTTTCCAAACATTGAATTTGTCCGTCAATTGCGATTGGCTTTGATGCCAGAAGGCCAATTGTTTGGGACAGTTTTCCGATACCACAACCACGAAAATACAGTGTTGCGCTCTTTGCGCACCGCCATTGAGGATGCGCCTTCAGAGAAAGTGCCTGACGCTAGCGAACTCATTTCCTTCATCGATCTAATCACCAAGGCAACTGGCGAGGAAGCGCAGAGAATGGGTCCATTTGAGGGCAAGAAAGCCATGGTCGATTTACATCGACTCATCCAAGAAAGTTATTGTTCAAGCTTTGCCAAAGGCAGCATTTCCTTGAAATTCATCTTGCCCGCCATTTTAAAAGACGCACCTGAAGTCGCAGATTTCTACAGGCAGCCGGGTTTTTATGGAAAAGGTTTGAAAATTGAGAGTTTAAATTTTCAAAATGAAGGCGGACATCAATGGCTTCAGGCGCAAACGAGCGATGACCCCTATAAAACTTTGCCACCCATCTTTGGCCCTGAGCACGGCCAATTGAATGAATTGTTATTTCGCTTGGCCAGCGACACAGAGGAAGAGGCCGCAATTAACCAGGGTGGCTTGGCAATGACAGCCTATAACTACACCCAATACAGCGGTCTAAGTAAGGCAGAAAGACAAAGTATTTTAGACGCTTTGCTGCGTTATTGCGAACTTGATACCCTGGCCATGGTCATTGTTGTTCAAGGCTTGATGGCTTTGAGGGATAAGTCACGAATCGTGTAAATAGGCATGCCGTCGAACTGTTTGAAATTTAAAAATTGCATATTCTTGGAGTAGCCTATGAAATGCTTAAGTTGCACCGTCGAACTGGGCGATAAGCCTTCTAAATTCTGCCCGTCTTGTGGCGCGTCGACATCACTGAAATGCAAAGGATGTGACGCAAATATTTTAGAAAGTGCTAGGTTTTGTCCTGAATGTGGCATTCCGACTGCAGCACGGCAACCCGTAAAAATTTTTGGCGCAGCACCGGCCATGCATCCTGTGAAAGCTTATGCTGCGCCGCCGCCGCCCAGTCCGTTCATGGTTAGAAAGGCGCCAGACGCTTCTGTGCCCCCCACTTTGAATGCAATGTCTAGCCGCTTTGCGCGTTATTGGGCGAAAGGTGTTGCCGGCCCTTTTAGTTGCTGGAAATATTCAAATACAAGTCTAGAGGATGCTCAAAGTTTAGCGAATACACGCGTAATGCAAATTGCTGAAACCTACAAGCAGTCAAAAATTTTTCCAAATAAATATTTGTATTCGGATCAAATACTTCGCGAGCCAGTGATAGAAGAAGTACACAACTCGGTAATTTCTCGCAATGCATACGGCTGCCTTGTTTTGAATACGGCAGACGTTATGTTTGTTGACATTGATTTCCCAGAAGAAAAATCAACGGGATTTTTGAGTCTTTTTACTTCTAAATCTAAAGATGTTCAGGCAGAAACCATTGCTCAAATTGAAGCTTGGACACAAGAAAACCCACAATGGGGTTGGCGTGTTTACCGAACATTTGCAGGTTTGAGGTTGTTGGCCACCAACGGATTATTTGCCCCTGATTCGCCCGAAACTGCGGCTGTTTTTGAAGCCTTGGGATCTGATCCACTTTATAGAGTGCTTTGCAAAGTACAGAAATGTTTTAGAGCTCGCCTGACGCCCAAGCCATGGCGGTGCGATTTGCAAGCACCCACGGTTCGTTGGCCTTGGACATCAGAGGAAGACGCTAAATACTTTAGCGATTGGCAAAAGGCGTATGAGCTAGAAATTAAAAACTACGCTACTTGTCAGTTGGTAAAAATAATTGGCAATCCCAATATTCACCCGTCCGTTCAACCCATCATCGATTTACACGACAAGTTGTCTGACGTATACACAGATTTACCGCTTGCGTAATGGAACTCGCAAAGCTCAGATCAAATTCCTCTAAAAACTGAAACTGACTTAAGCTTTCCAAGCGTAGTTAGGGCCGCTACGGGGTTGGTAACTTGCTTAGAGTCAGCATTATTATTGAACGCGTTTAAGTCTTAGGTTGAGCTCGGTGGATTACTGATGCCACTGGCCACATGCCCGGCCGGCACGTGTTGAGCCGCTGACTCAATGTGACCCGTTTGGTCGTCAAAGAAAAAGTCGGGCTCAAACTCTTTCAAGAATTCGCCTTTGGGCAAG
>Ga0209188_1001622_pt1 | contig 17678 bp, 16 predicted proteins | sample C_130625_EF_Meta_FD_187307 | JGI IMG/M metagenome (GOLD analysis project Ga0209188, IMG submission 187307) | Freshwater microbial communities from Lake Croche, Canada to study carbon cycling - C_130625_EF_MetaG (SPAdes) (version 2) | ecosystem: Environmental > Aquatic > Freshwater > Lake...
ACTTGGCTTTACGGAGGGAAAAGTGCTCTTGGCGGAAGCTGTGAGATTCGAACTCACGGAGGGCGTTAACCCTCGACAGTTTTCAAGACTGTTGCATTCAACCGCTCTGCCAAGCTTCCTATATTGACGGTAAAGTCGATACATCAAGATTTTTACCTAAGAAATAGATTATAACTTTGAATTCCACTTTTATCCAAATTTACATCTAAAGTGTGATGTTTTTTTCATTAATCACACTTAACAGCAAGGATGATTTCATCAAAAACTGTTTTTGTAAGACATGGTCTGATTCAATTTTTCTGAGTTCATCTAGGCGATCTTTTCTAGCATTGGGATCTTTTTCTTCTAAACGCTTTTTATTCGCAATAGTCTGTTCTTGTATAAATTGCACGTTTAAGGTCTTTCTTCGCTTTTCATAAAGATCAAGACGCGTATCATCCGCACCCTTCTGAATATCCTCTAAGCTAGACACAAGTTCCATTGCATCGTGTATGCCACAATTCAGTCCTAGTCCACCTATTGGGTTGTTGAGGTGCGATGAATCTCCAGCAAGCATTACTCTGCCAACCCTAAATTTTTGTGCCACGCGTTGATGGACGTTATATATATTGCGGTGAACAATCGACTCTAACGAACAGGCTTCTTCAAGTTCAATAATTCTTTTTTGCGCTGAGGCATCACTTAATGCCTCTTCGTCTGATTCATCGGTCCTCGCCGGAAATACAGCTCTCCATCGACCTTTGTAATCATCACCAGTCACTTTAAATAAGTTAGCCCACTCGCTCGATCCGGCAAAGTAGTTGCGATAACAGCAACCCATAGATTTCTCAAAATCATGAATCGAAGTCAAGACAATAAATCGCTCTGGCCAAGTGTAGCCCTCAAACTCAATATTTAAGAGCTTACGAATCGTACTTTTACCGCCATCAGCACCAATCACATAATCTGCTTTAATCTGTCCTGTTTGCCCATCCTGCTGCGTGGTCAAAATGACATGATCTGAGCCTTGCGCAAGGTTGGTCACTGTAATACCGAATTGGTAGCTCGCGTCAGTAAATGTATCGAGTCGCTTGAGTCCCATCAAGACTAATTTATGCTGCTCTGTTTGAACAACAAACGGAAACTTCGTTTCATCTTTCAGTAGATCATGATCAAATTGAGCTACCCGAGATTTAGTATCTCGGTCCCAAAACTGAAAATATCTTGCCACTAAGCCTTGTTTGACAAACTCATCAATCAATCCTACCTGATCAATAAAATCGAGAGTCGACGGATGAGTAGTAGCAGCTCGTGGGTTGTGATCAACCTCTAGTGCAGCGTCTAATAAAGTTACCTTGAATCCTTTTTGTGCCGCAGCAATTGCTGCTACAACACCCACCGGACCTGCACCAACGACCACCACATGCATCTGTTTCATTAGTGAGCGGTTCCTGTGTAATCTTGTGGCACTTTGTTTTGCACAACCCGCACACTCTTCATCGGTGCTGGGGTATTTCGGCTTTTACCTACAAATCGAGGTATACCTGCTGTAATAACTGCGGCCACTGCAGGGATATCGCCGTTACGAATCGCGTCCGTTGCATTGTCTTTTGAGCCGCCAACGCAGGCATCAAGGATGACAACATCTGCTTCTTTGCCTGGCTTTAAAAACCCACTATCAATGCCATATACCGTGGCATTGTTTCCAGTTGCAGCGGCAATGGCTGATTCAACAGACATATCCATCAGGCTACATAAATGCGTAATGGTATAGAGCATACCTAAAGGCATTATGCCGCTGCCTGTCGGTGTGTCAGTCGCAATTAAAAAGCGATCAAATTGATCTGCTTCCATCGCTAATTTTGCAATCAATAATGCGGTACGTAAATTACCTGCTGTACAAATTTGTAAGGCAATATTGCTTTCATTCACAATCCGAGGAAAATCTGCATCGGGCATCGCAACCGGTCCACCATTTACGTGGAAGGAAACATGCGGTTGCATTTTTAATAAGTGATCTACCCAAATGCCTGATGAACCAGGAATGGATGATCCACCTGTATGAACTGTCGTAATCATGCCTGCAGCTTTGGCCCAGGCCACCATTGGGGCGTAATCGTAGGGTGATTTAACCGCACCAAATCCTGCCTTAGCTAACCAAATTCCTTTTTTTGCCATTTCCTGAAAATCTGCTTCAGTCAAACCAGGCTCAAGAATGATGGATCCAGCAAATACTTTCATACCACCTGGTCGGTAATCATCAAAACATCTCTTGGCTGCTAGTGCAAGCGCTTTAACGCCTTCTGGATCTTTTGGTCGACCAGGCACATGGACTTCCGAGGCACTGATACAAGTTGTGGTTCCGCCGTGAACATAGCTTTCTAAAAAACCAACTGTTTTTTGTCTCGGCGTGTAATCGCCAAACGTGTTGTGTACTTGGGAATCAATGAGTCCTGGTATCGCCGTTGCACCGTCGGCATCTATCACTACATCTGCATCTTGGATATCTTTGTCGGATACCTTACCTACTGAAATGATCTTGCCATCGGCCATAAAAATAGAGTCACCTTCGACAATGGGATCTCGCCAATCTCCGGAGATGATTTTTTTTAAATTAATGATTGCTGTTTTCATGAGAATCTTTCTCTTATTTAAACTAAACCGTCTTGACCTTGAATTTTATCGACCGCTAAACCACCTACACGAGCATTGATTCGACCGCGACTTGCGACACAAAAAATAATCGCCACTTCGTCAGGCATCGGTCCATCATGTAATGTAATCGACATGCCGTCGTAATGCGACCTAACATACAGGGCATCTTTATGTGCAAGGGGTACATCAATCATGGCGCCTGGGCCGCCAACTTTGGTAAATGAAGAAATCCATGCCTGACCACCACCAATTGCATCACGAATCGGATTCGCAAATGTTGTGGTGAGTAATGCATTTACGATCTCTTGTTCACCCTCTAAACCTACAATGCCAGCTTTGCCGTAACTCTGAATCGGGTGATCGCCCATTAATTTAAGAATCCTAACACCAATTTCTTGCCCCAAAGCAGTGCTCGCCTTGATCAATTCAGATAGGTCTTCTTGATATTTTCCAGCATAGGGATTTTTCAGAATGGCAATTACAGCCCCTTTAATCAATGGACCCTTAGGATTTTTAGTGTCAATACTTTCTTCAACGTGGGTCAACCATTTACGAACTGTTAATTCCATTTTGGGTCTCTTTCTTATTTTTACAGATTTTTACATATAGAATGTATAAATCATTGTAAGTCAAATATAAAAATCAAATGAAAGGTAGTTATGACTTTTGGTCACACAATACTTTTTTCAGAAATGTCCCCTCCTGCTTCACTAGAAGATCAGTTTAATACCTGGTATGACACTGAACATATTCCGCTACGGATGGCCGTTCCTGGATTTGTTTCTGCGCAACGTTACTTAGCACAAGATGATCAACGTAATTATTTAGCTGTTTATGAAATGTCAGCCCGCGAAAACTTAAAATCCCCAGAATACTTGGTAGTCAAAAATCAACCGAGTGAATTAACCAAAACCATGCTTAGTTCTGTCAGTGGTTTTACACGCTATATTGGCAATACACTTGGGGAGCAATGGCAGGAAGGTGTTAATGACCCTCTTTCACAAGCCGAGTATTTGTATGCTGTTTTTTTTACTGTGACACAGGATGATCTCGAAGAGTTTGATGCTTGGTATACAAAGGACCATGTACCAGTTCTTCTCGAGTGTTCTGATTGGCTGGGTACGCGCCGTTTCGAAATCGTTGATGGTGACCCCCAACCTTTTAATCGCCTGGCTATTCACTATTTAAAAACACCGCTTGCCCTTGAGTCTCCCGCGCGTGCCAAAGCCAGAACAACGCCTTGGCGTGATAAGTTAGCTGTGAAACCTTGGTTCAAAGGCCATTACTTAGTATTTAAAAATCATCGTCCCCGTCAATTTTCTCAGCCTTAAGGAACTTCTATGCGCGCCCTCTTCTTTTTCCTCCTACTGTGTTTTCAGAGTCTTGGTTTTGCTCAGTCCTGGCCTAATCACCCAGTCAAAATCATCGTGCCATTTTCTGCGGGGGGCAATACTGACTCGATCGCCAGAATAACTGCCGAAGAACTGACAAAAACCTTTGGGCAAACCTTTATTGTAGAAAACAAACCCGGAGCAAATGGTGCCATCGCTGCTAATTTTGTTGCCAAAGCTCCTGCAGATGGCTACACATTACTCTTGGCGGTTTTGCCACAAATGGCTGTCCTACCAGCAATGACTAAAACAGCTTATGACCCAGTCAAGGACTTTAGTCTGATCTCGATCATTGCAAGTAATGAGTTTGCTCTGACGGTGGCAAATAATTTTCCTGCTAAAAATTTGAAGGAGTTTGTCACCTATGTGGGCTCGAAGCCTAATGATGTTCCCTATGCCTCAGCGGGTAGTGGGACCCTGAGTCATTTAACTACCGAGCTATTTAATTTCCGCGCAAAACTAAAAATGGTGCATGTCCCTTATAAGGGCGGTGCTCCTGCCATTGCTGATGTCATGGGTGAGCAGGTACCTATGTATTTTGCCAATATAGCTGAAGCAAACCAACCTTTTAAGTCTGGAAAAGTCAAAGTATTAGCTACTTCAGGACTAAAAAGAAGCGCACTTTTTCCGCAAGTACCAACGATTGCTGAATCTGGTTATGCGGGTTTTCATACATCGACTTGGAATGGTTTAGCTGCTCCTACTGGCACACCGCCGGAGGTGGTTGAAAAAATCGTCAAAGCCTTAAAGGTCATTGGGCAAACGAGTGAGTTCAACTCGCGTATGCAAAACATTGGTGTTGAAGTCATCTGCAATACTCCGGAAGAATTTAATCAAGTACTCAAGCAAGATCTAGTTAAATGGTCTGATGCTGTCAAAATGACAGGTGCCACGGTCAATTAAGCTTCTTGTTTGACATTTTGGTGAATATTCGTAAATGATGGTTAAAATCAATTTATATTATTTTGAATTGATTTTAATCATTTATCTATGGCTAGCCCCCTTCAGGTTGACACCCAATTTCAACAAATAAATCCAGCCCAGTGGCAGGAATTATTTGAACTAGCCCAGCAACTCAATTTTGCGCAACATCGTGCAGATCTATTTGCTGGTCAAGCGGTTAATCTTTCGGAAAAACGTCCAGCACTTCACACCGCTTTGCGCAATCTGCAAAAAACACCCGTGTTCGTAAATGATGTTGATGTGATGCCAGCGATCGAAGGCGTATGGCGTCAAATAAATACCTGCGCCAATCAATTAAATGGCATCACTGATATTATTTATATTGGGATTGGCGGGTCTGATTTTGGCCCACGCCTTGTATGTGATGCGCTTCGCCATCAAGTAAGCTCCGAAAAATCGCATCTTCGTGTGCATTTTTTATCGAATGTGGATAGTGCTGATTTAGCTTCTATTCTTGAACTCGTCAATGCCCAAAGTACTCTAGTCATTATTGCGTCGAAAGCCTTTACAACTCTCGAAACTATGCAAAATGCTAAGGCTGTTATCGCCTGGCTAAAAAATCATGGTCTTTCGCAGGATCACATCTCTAAGAAGATTTTTGCCATTACGGCTAACCCTTCCTTAGCAAAAGAGTTTGGTGTTTTATCAGAAAATATTTTCCCTTTTTGGGATTGGGTCGGTGGGCGTTTTTCTGTTTGGTCAGCGGTTGGCTTACCGATTGCACTGCAATTTGGCTTTGATGTTTTTCAAGAGTTTCTGTCTGGTGCACAGGCGATGGATCAACACTTCATCCATGCTCCTGATTCTGAAAACCAGCCATTGCAATTAGCCCTAGCTTTATATTTTCATCAAAAATATCATGGTGTTCGCGCCCAAGCAATTATTCCGTATGCACAGTCCCTACATTTATTTCCAAACTGGCTCCAACAATTAGAGATGGAGAGTAACGGTAAAACTGCGGGTTCTGATGGTCAAATAGTGCCTTTTAGTTCAGCCGTTGTTTTTGGTATTCCTGGTACAAATGCCCAACATTCTTTTTTTCAGATGCTCCATCAAGGCCCTGAACTCATTCCAGTCGACTTGATTGCGGTCCAAGAGTCGATGAGTAAGCTTGCTAATCACCAACATCACCATGAGCTCTTATTGGCAAACTGCTTGGCTCAATCTGAAGCATTTGCCATTGGTCAAGGCTCAAGCAGTGATTTGAATCAATACTACTGTGGTAAACGCCCGAATAATCTGATCTGGTTACCTCGTCTTGATGCTTATCATCTAGGTGCCCTCATGGCTTTATATGAACATCGTACTTTTTGTTTAGGTCTTTTGTACGGCATTAACTCGTTTGACCAACCTGGTGTTGAACTTGGCAAAAAACTTGCCGCTCCAATTGTGTCTGCACTACAGGACACAAAAAATGATTTATCTACCCTACACCCCATAACAGCTGAGCGCATCAGGTGGCTGAAATCTTTTCATTCCTAACTTAATTATTTTTACATGCTAACTCTTTCCCCTTCCATTTTTAAAGCATATGACATTCGTGGAATTATTGATTCCACTCTGGATGCGCAAATCGCTACCCTCATTGGCAAAGCGTTTGGTTCAACCATGATTGATCATGGTGAAACTACGGTTGTCGTTGGCAGGGATGGTCGTTTATCAGGCCCTGAACTCATGCAAGCGCTTACTGAGGGTCTTCTGAGTGTGGGCATCAATGTGATTGACCTTGGGGTCGTTGCCACGCCGATGGTGTATTACGGCACCAATATAGAAATCCTTGGTCAAAGAGCCTTATCAGGAATCATGATCACAGGGAGTCACAATCCGCCTAACTACAATGGCTTTAAGATGGTTCTAGGTGGCAAAGCCATCTATGGTGATCAAATTAAAGCTTTGTATGAGCGGATTATTGCGCAACATTTTGCCCCGCAAAGATCAGCTTCTCGCTCTGAGTTTGATATTTTTCCAAGCTATTTAGCCCGTATTGTTGGTGACGTTCATTTAGCACGTCCCATGAAAATTGCGGTTGATTGTGGCAATGGTGTTGGCGGCGCTTTTGCAGGAAAACTTTTCCGTGCACTGGGTTGTGAAGTCGAAGAAATGTTTTGTGAGGTCGATGGCCATTTTCCGAATCATCATCCCGATCCTGCTCATATCGAAAACTTGCAAGATTTAATGAAAAACCTAGCGACAACAAATAATGAATTAGGCCTAGCCTTTGATGGTGATGCTGATCGTCTTGGTGTTGTCACTAAAAATGGTTCTGTGATTTTTCCAGACCGCCAAATGATGCTCTACGCTAAGGATGTTCTATCTCGTCATCCTGGCGCAGAAATCATCTATGACGTGAAGTGCTCTCGTAATTTAGGTCTTTGGATTGAAAAACATGGTGGCAAACCTACCATGTGGAAAACTGGGCACTCCCTTGTCAAGGCGAAGCTTAAAGAAACTGGTGCGCCTCTTGCTGGTGAAATGAGTGGTCATATCTTTTTTAAAGATCGTTGGTATGGCTTTGATGATGGTTTGTATACAGCGGCTAGACTGCTTGAAATTCTATCTAAAGAAGAAAACCCGAATCAAACGCTCTTAGACTTACCCGATGCGATTTGCACTCCAGAACTGCAACTGAGCTGCACTGAGGGTGAACCATTTACGATTTTAGAGAAAATGAAGGCTAATGCTCAGTTTGAAGGATCAGAATCCATCAACACGATTGATGGGATTCGGGTGGAATATGCGGATGGCTTTGGCCTTGCAAGACCTTCTAATACAACGCCTGTTGTCGTCATGCGCTTCGAAGCTGAAACGCAAGAGGCTATTCTACGTATTCAAAAAGCCTTTAAAAAGGCGATTCTAGACGTCAAGCCTGATGCGCAACTGCCGTTCTAAATGGCTTTAATTGATTTAATTTGATTGGACTCATCAACCAAGACAATTTTTGGTTGATGGTGCTTGATGTCATCTTCATTAATCATGCCGTAGGTACAAATTATTAATGGGTCTCCTACGTGCGCTTTGCGCGCCGCTGCACCATTCAGTGCTATCGCACCTGAACCTCTTTTGGATTTAATAATGTATGTCGAAAAACGCTCACCATTATTAATGTTGTAGAGCTCAATCTGCTCAAATTCACGCATCCCAGCTGCGTCTAATAAGTCTTCGTCAATTCCGCAAGACCCTTCATAATTTAAATCTGCCTCTGTCACCGTTACGCGGTGCAGTTTGGCTAAAAGCATCATTCGTTGCATGTCAAACCCTCCGCCCGTCATTCTAACAGGGTATAAGAATCATAATCGTAAAATTTTTGACCAAAGTGGTGAAATTCTTTGATAATGTATTTACCTTTGATGCAAAATATCTAAATAATGAATAGTCCACTTAAAAGTTATGAATTCTCCCTTCCTAGTATCGATGGGCCAACTTGCATTTCGAGTGCCTGGGCAAAAACGCCGGTTGCACTAAGTAATTCCGAGAAATCTGATATTAAAAATAAAATCCGTGCACTTCTTAAGGCGCGTAATGCGGTGATTGTGGCTCATTATTATGTGGATGGCGATATTCAGGATCTGGCGATGGAAACCGGTGGGTTTGTTGCTGACTCACTGGAGATGGCGCGTTTTGGAAAAGACCACCCCGCTCAAGAATTAGTCGTAGCTGGTGTGCGATTTATGGGTGAAACATCCAAAATACTTTCTCCACAAAAAAGGGTTTTCATGCCCGACTTAGATGCGACTTGTTCTCTCGATTTGGGTTGCCCTAGTGAACAATTTAATCAATTTTGCGATGCCCATCCTGATCGCACTGTTGTGGTGTATGCCAATACGAGCGCTGCAGTTAAAGCACGTGCAGATTGGATGGTCACGAGTTCTTGTGCATTAGCTATCGTGCATCAATTGCATGAGGCTGGTAAAAAGATTTTATGGGCTCCTGATCGCCACTTAGGTCGCTATATCCAAGATCAAACAGGTGCAGATATGATCCTGTGGGATGGGGCATGTATTGTGCATGATGAGTTTAAAGCGGTTGAATTAGAGGCTTTACGTCTGGTTCACCCAAATGCCAAAATATTAGTTCATCCTGAATCTCCTGCTGCAGTCGTGGAGATGGCTGATGTGGTTGGCTCTACGTCTGCCATGATTAAAGCTGTTGTCGAAAATACTGCTACTGAATTTATCGTGGCTACCGATCAAGGTATTTTGCATCGTATGCGCCAACTAGCCCCACATAAAACATTGATTGAGGCTCCAACTGCTGGTCAAAGTGCTACTTGTAAGAGTTGCGCCAATTGCCCATGGATGGCCATGAACGGTTTAGCAAATATTCTCCACTGTCTGGAACATCAGACTGGCGAGATTGATGTGGAAGAAACCATTCGGTCCAAAGCACAAAGCTGTATAGAGCGCATGCTCGATTTCACAAAAAATAATCCAGAACTTTTAGCAAAAGCGCAACATGGCTTTGTAAAAAATATTGGCGCTGCTTAAAAAATAATTAAAGGAATAATATGTTTGAGTTCAACGAGTCTCTAAAGCAAGCGCTTGCCCGTAATGTGCAAGATGCTCTCATGGAAGATATTGGTACTGTCGACTGGACTGCACAATTGGTCCGCGCTGATGAACGTGTGCGTGCGCATGTAATCATCAAACAAAATGGCGCCATCTTATGTGGTCAAGCATGGTTTGAGCTATGTATTAAATCCTTAGATCCTAGCGCAGATGTCATGTGGTTCTATACTGAAGGTCAAGTGATGCAAGCGATGATGCCTGTTTGTGAAATTGTTTGTAATGCCCGCGCTCTTTTATCTGCTGAACGTTCTGCACTGAATTTTTTACAACTTTTGTCATGGACAGCTTCATCTACGAAAGTGTATGTCGATGCGATTGCCGATGTAGACGTTAATCCTCGTGGCTGTAAGATCTTAGAAACGCGTAAAACGATTCCTGGTTTACGACAAGCGCAAAAATATGCGGTGCGAGTTGGCGGTGGTAAAAATCATCGTCTAGCATTATGGGACGGTATCTTAATTAAAGAAAATCACATTATTGCTGCGGGGAGTATTGCTGCAGCTCTTGCTACTGCTAAAGCACTGAACTCAGGAGTAATGATCCAAATTGAAGTAGAGTCTATTGCTGAATTAGAAGAAGCAATTGCGGGTGGTGCGGAACATATTTTGATCGATGATTTTTCAATCGAAGATATGGCGCGTGCTGTAGAAATTACACAAGGTCGCGCAGAACTTGAAGTATCGGGCGGTGTGGAAATGACTAAACTACGAGATATTGCCTTAACCGGAGTTGACCGTATCTCTGTAGGGGCTTTAACAAAAGACGTGATCGCCATTGATTTTTCAATGCGCGTTTTGGAGCGCCTCGCCTAATTACCGCTCTGGGGTAATAATCGTCGGGTATGACATCGCAAAGGTTTGGGGATAGTCGCGACTGTAATGGAGTCCGCGACTTTCTTTACGATCGAGGGCTGATCTCACAATCAACTCAGCGCAAACAATTAAATTACGCAACTCAATTAAATCGCGATTAACGTGAAAATTAGAATAATAATCATGCACTTCTTGTTTGAGTAATTCAATACGGTGCAGAGCTCTTTCTAATCTTCTAGTCGTTCTTACAATACCTACGTAATTCCACATCAATGATCGTAATTCATCCCAGTTGTGCGCAATGACGACTTGCTCATCCGCATCTTCTACTTGACTATCGTCCCATGGATGCACTTGCGGTGTTGACTCCATGGTGTTTTCTAGAATATTGTCTGCAGTAGCTTTACCAATCACAACACATTCGAGTAAAGAGTTACTCGCTAGCCGATTTGCCCCATGAAGGCCAGTATAGGTAGCCTCCCCCACTGAGAATAAATGAGGTAAATCCGTTTGCCCATTTAAGTCGGTAACTACGCCGCCACAGGTATAGTGCGCGGCAGGTACGACAGGTATGCCTTCTTTGGTAATATCAATGCCCACTGCTAAACAACGTGCATAAATAGTGGGAAAGTGCTCTTTTAAAAATTCAGAACCTAAATGAGTACCGTCTAACAGCACATAGTCAATACCGTGTTTTTTAATCTCAAAATCAATGGCTCTAGCAACAATATCCCTTGGGGCAAGCTCTAAGCGCTCATCATGGTCTGCCATAAAGCGATAACCATTCGGGTGTTTTAAGTGCGCCCCTTCCCCGCGGAGTGCCTCTGTAATCAAAAAACTTCTTTCTTGGGGGTGATATAAACAGGTCGGATGAAACTGAATAAATTCCATATTACCTACCCGACATCCAGCCCGGTAAGCCATCGCAATACCATCACCAGTTGCAGTATCCGGATTGGATGTGTACTTGTACACTTTCCCAACTCCGCCTGTCGCAATAACAACATCATTACCTGTTACTGTGACTACTTCATTGTTTTTGATATCTAAAGCGTAGACGCCGTAGCAGCGATCTTTCATTACGCTTTTTTGATAGTCTTTATTAGTTTTTTCAGTTAAGTGACGGCTTGTAATTAAATCGATCGCCACCCAATTCTCTAAAAGCTGGATATTGGGATGTTGCTTTGCTTTTTCAAGCAAGGCTACATGAATCGCTTTCCCTGTCGCATCAGCAGCATGCGCAATCCGTCGGTGGGTATGACCACCCTCTCTGGTTAAATGAAGTCCAAGTGGTCCCTCAGGATCTTGAGTAAACGCCACTTCCTGATCCACTAACCACTGAATGGCGTTGTGCGAATTTTCAGTAATAAAACGCGCTGTCGCTTCTGAAACAATACCAGCACCTGCTTCTAGTGTGTCACCAACGTGTGATTCAAAACTGTCTTTTTCATCGAGCACGCCAACGATACCACCCTGTGCCCAGGCTGTAGCAGCTTCAGTCAGCTCACGTTTGGCAAGCACAATCACTTTTCGGGTTTGTGCTACTTTTAAAGCTACGGTAAGCCCTGCAAGTCCTGCCCCAACAATCAGCAAATCACCATGCAGTGTTTGCGTTTTTTTTACTTGATTTAGATTGCTACTATTTGACATACATACTTTTCTAATAAGAATGGATAAGCACCATCCATCTTATTTTACATAGTACTTAGCTATCGCGTTTGTTTTGCCTAAAGTTTTCTCGCCACAAAACCGACTAAGGCAGACATACCATCGTGTCCGTCACCTTCTTCTATTTCTTTTTCATAGGTGCACGAGTCTAGAATCTCATAGTTCGGAAATGCCTTCTTTAATAAGCTTTCTGTATAGAGGTTTTCAATGACGCCAGGGCCACCTGTTTTGTATTGCAGTTGTTTTTCGCCGTATCCCTGAATAATCATTAACCCACCAGGTTTGAGACTATGATCCATTTTGGCAAATAACTCCGTACGTTCATCTGGATCGGCAAACTGGAAAAAGATACCAACTACATAGTCATATTCGCTTTTTGGCCATGCATACGACTGCCAATCACTGCATTCAAAATCAACTCTTACATTTTTTTGTTGGGCTAATTTTTTAGCCTTTTCAAGTGCAATGGGTGAAAAATCAAATGCATTAACTTGTAAGCCTTGCTCGGCTAACCAAACACTATTTCGACCTTCGCCATCAGCAATCGCCAATGCTTTGCCCCCTTGAAGGCGATCTTTTTGAGCCTGTAAATAATGATTGGCTTGCTGTCCAAATAAATAGGTATCAATGGAAAACCGCTGATTCCATCTCTCTAGTGCTTTACTAAATTTAGCCATGTTAAGACTTCCTCTGTTGTGATGATTACTTCAATACCTAATGTCTTTGTTGACGAATAGGTATCTCTTTGGATTATGTATAACTTGATTTCTTATAAACCTGTCATCGTAAATTGAATTTTTTCTAAATCTGCAAGTAGTGCTTTTTGTTGCTCTGCCGTCAAATCGATCAATGGTGGTAATACGTGCGCCCATGATGGGTCTTTCGAGAAATGTGCCACAGCTGTTTTCATGGCCGGAATCATTGGATATTTTGCAAACACAGATCGTACGATATCTAAATCTGCTTGTGCTTGGTCTGCACCTGCCTCTTGCCATTTTCCTGCTAATGCAGCAATCGCCCGAGGGTTTACATTGGCAGTAGCAGATATACATCCTACGCCACCAGCTCGTAAATTTCTCATCAAGAAGGTTTCACTGCCTGCGTATACCTGAAAGCTAGAACCTGCTAATGCCTTGATCACGGATTCGGTATATGGCCAATCCCCTGAACTGTCTTTAATACCAACAACCGTCGTTGGAAAATCTTTAACTAATCGCTCTAGTAGTGGAACGCTGAGCGAAATCTTAGTTACTGGTGGTATGTTGTATACATATATTTTTAATCGACTATCTGCTACCTTTTCTATTACTTTGGCATAAAAGCTATATAAGCCTTGATCGCTAACATCTTTGTAGTAAAAAGGACTCAGCATCAGCACGCCAGAACATCCTGCGCTCACTGCGGCTTTTGTCATAGCAACCGTCTCATCGATGGAGCAAGCCCCTGTTCCAGGCATCATGTGCTTGGGATTTAATCCACCAGCAATGAGCTTTTCTAGAGCATCAATTTTTTGCGCGCCTGAAAAAGAATTTGCTTCAGAATTGGTGCCAAAAATGGCTTGTCCAACGCCATTGGCGTCCAACCATTGGCATTGCTTGAGGAGTCTTGCTGTATCTGGCCCACCATCGGCATTAATCGGCGTTAAAACAGGGGAAAAAACAGCAGGTAGATTGTATTGGCTGTAGTTCATAGGTCTCTTTTTGAAAAATAAATTGTTATGAACTTCAAGCATAGCAGAACATGGATTCACTTAGAAAATAGAGTAAGATTTGGGTACCGGGAGAAGTGGCAGAGTGGTCGAATGTACCTGACTCGAAATCAGGCGTACCGCAAGGTACCGAGGGTTCGAATCCCTCCTTCTCCGCCAGTGCAATATATTAAATGGACTTATATTCCTCTCTCTGCATAATTACCTATTGCGGCTGACTTAATTCCTCCAAATTTACCCAATAATTCAGATGTCATCATTTCAGAACCTGATGAGGATTTTATTGGTAACTCATGGAATCAAAGTGATAGCTATTGCGCCATTAACCTTAGTGCAACAGTAAAAAGTATACGAGACAGTTTAATTCTCCACCACCCTTTGTCGTATGAGAAAAACTGTGCGAAGAATGTTAATTACAGTAGTTTTGAATTCTTGAGACGATTGCTGGAGTTGGGCCTGGAGATCTAACTTCTCGCCATTCCCCACTAGAACGATGGACAGCAACTTGGGATCCACTTCCATTACTTCCTGAGCGCATCACAACATCTCCAACTAAAATCATTCGATTGAAACAGTTATATGAATAGGTAGTTGTCATGGAGTTGACCGCTTGACCATTATTCATATATGGCTGAAATTTATTAACAAGTACATCGACATATACAAGTCTTGTTCCTGAGCCAAAATTCTCAATTCGAATACCCTGATTGTCCATCAGAAAAGTATCACTATTATCAGGCTGGGTATAGATAGGAATCCAATACCCTTTTGCGAAAGACATATTTACAAATGCAAAAGCAGCGAGAATGAAAAGACGTTTAAAAATCATAAATAATCTTTGAGCAATTGGTTTTTCAGAAAACTAATTCTTTATTTTATATTATGAATATTCCCTTTTGTAATTATTAAGGTAATAGTGCCTTCCTATCGGTGTTTTTGCTTTTACCCTGGCCTGCTCCCCAATCCCTATTTAATCGATTAACTTTATACAAATTTTATTGATTCTAGACCTCGAGAAGATCTGAAAAAATATATCGTGAAAAAATGGCAAATTTAGAGCAAAATCATCAAAGACAAACATATTACAAACGACTAATGTAATCTCACGCTATTTCTCCTAACCCTCAGGAAAAAAATATGACCAAGAACATCTTTGCCCTTACCCTAATCATCACTACTTTTCTAAGTTTTTCTGTAGCTGCGCAAAATTCGTCTTCTCCGATTCGAGTACGCGGAAGTATCGAAAAAATGGATGTGGATTCAATCATTTTTAAAGAACGTCGAGGAGAAGTTTTAAAAATAGCAGTAGCGGCAAATCTTAATATCACCGAAGTATTCCCGATCAAAATATCGGAGATTCAAGAAAATTCTTATATTGGAACAGCTACATTAACGAATTCCTCCGGGAAATTAGAGGCTCTAGAAGTCTTAGTATTTCCTGAAGCAATGCGTGGCGCTGGCGAGGGTCATTACGCATGGGATCTCATGCCTGGCAGTATGATGACGAATGCAACTGTGAGTCAATTAAAAAGTATTGGCAATACCCGTGAATTAAAACTGGATTACAAAGGTGGTAGCCAAGTGGTGTTTGTTCCAGGGAATGCACCAATCGTGACGTTTCGACCAGGTACCAGTAGTTTGTTAGTGCCTCAAGCGAACGCCATACTAACGGTGATTCAAAAAGACGGGCAACCTATAGTTACCCGCATCGTAGTTGGTAAGGATGGCTTCAAACCACCAATGTAATTCTATTATGTAACTTGGCCATACTCAATTGACCTAAAAAAAATAGTCTTAATGAATATCATCATTCCAGACTAAATCAATCCTTTAAATAGCTTCCATGCCCTGTTTTTTGTAAACCTTGATTGCCTCTGGGCTCGTCAAAAATTTTGTTAATGCTTTGCCCACTTCTACTTCTTTTGAGTTTTTCATCTGCCCAATCGAAAACACGGTATAGAGCTGGAGTTGACCTGGTAGCGGCCCAATATATTCGGTACCTTTAACGCCAGTTAACTCACTGATCATTTGAACTCCAATTTCAGCATCGCCTTTTGCAATGATCTCAGCAATAATTCCGCCTGGCGGAGTTTTTGCTTTTGCTCTGACCTGCTCTCCAATTCCTAATTGATCAACCAACTTGGCAAAATAAATCCCGCTCGCGCCTGTTCCTGTATACGCAATTGAACTCGCTTCTAATAGCGTCTTTTTCAATGCCTCTGCATTACTGATATCAGGCTTTGCTTTACCACTTTGAATCGCTATTCCAATTCCTGATTTAGCAATATCCGTTCTACCTCCCACGGCAACTTTACCTGTTTGGATAAGTTCATCCACCAACGGCGCTGTCAAAATAATTAAGTCAGTTACCTCTCCAGATTGGAGTCGCTTCATCATAATGTTGGAGGTGTCATATGACGCAATGATCCGGTGTCCTGTTTGTTTTTCAAATTCCGGCAATAAAGCTTTCATCATCGAACTCACGCCTGTGGATGCCATTAATGTAATTTCAGCGGCATATCCTGTTGTATGCGCCAACAATATGAAAATACCGCAACTAATTTTTTTGGCAAGCATGACTAATCCTTATATTGATCTATCGAATATTTTTTTGAATAATGTTTTCTTACAATCAACTCATCATGTTTTTAGTCGGTGATTTTTAATCGGCAAATCTCTAATCGTTTTTCCGGTCGCTTCACGTAACGCATTAATCACAGCAGGTGTTATCGTTGCAATAATTGGCTCACCAATACCGCCCCACTTACCGCCACTACTCTGAATGTGTGTTTCTACCTTCGGCATTTCTGCTAAACGTAAGACACGATAGTCATGGAAATTGGTTTGTTTGATTCTACCTTTCTCAACAGTACATTCACCCCATAACGCAGCGCTTAATCCATACACAATCGACCCTTGAACCTGAGCCTCAATCTGGTTAGGGTTAACGGCATAACCACAATCTAGTGCAAGAACGACTCTGTGTACTTTGACACCGCCATCCGGTTTGACAGATAACTCCACGACCGCGGCACTATAGGTGTCATAACTCATAAACTGCGCAATGCCCCGATAAACACCTTTCTTTAAAGGAGTTCCCCACCCAGCCTTTTGGGCAGCTAAATTTAATATAGCTAACTGCTTTGGTAACTTCGTATATTGGCGTCTAAATTCAAGAGGATCTGCTTTGGCTGCATGCGCCACCTCATCCATAAATGCCTCAACATAAAACGAGTTTTGCGGAACATTGACGCCACGCCATGTTCCTACTGGAACATGCGTATTGCGCATAGCATATTCAATCAACAAGTTAGGGACGCCGTAGACGAGTTGTTGATCACTATTAGGGTCGCCAGACCATCCCTGCACTTGGGAATTATCTTTAAACCCTGTTAAATCTTGCGTTGGATTTCGCCATGCGTATATGGACTGCCCTGACAATCTAATTTGCAGTGCTGTGAGTCGATTATTTTCGTCAAGACTAGCAGATAATTTACACATCGAAATCGGCCGATACTGACCATGTGTCATATCTTCCTCACGTGTCCAAATCATCTTAATGGGTGTGCCTGGCATTTGCTTGGCGATATTGACGGCATTCACCACATAGTCTGAAACGCGTGCTCTTCTGCCAAAACCACCTCCTGGATCATAGCGATTGAAGACACACTTACCGATGGGCATGTCTAAGGTTTTGGACATCGCTAATAATCCACCTTCAGGATCTTGTGTCCCAGCCCATACTTCAGCTCGGTCGGCTGTTACTAAAGCGGTGCAGTTGAGTGGCTCCATCGTGGCATGTGCCAAAAAGGGTGTCGAATATGTAGCCTCTACCTTTTTTTGCCCTTTTCCAATCGTACTCGGCGCGTCCCCTTCATTTCTAAAAGTAAACAAACCTGATGTTGCTGTTAGGCCCGTTTTTAAATAGGTATCAATG
>Ga0209188_1001623_pt1 | contig 17677 bp, 24 predicted proteins | sample C_130625_EF_Meta_FD_187307 | JGI IMG/M metagenome (GOLD analysis project Ga0209188, IMG submission 187307) | Freshwater microbial communities from Lake Croche, Canada to study carbon cycling - C_130625_EF_MetaG (SPAdes) (version 2) | ecosystem: Environmental > Aquatic > Freshwater > Lake...
TACTACAAAAAAGAAAGCATTGTTATAATAAATTAGGTAAAAGATGTATCATAAAAACAAATTCGCAAGAAGTATTCAAAAAATATACCGGTATATTTTCAATATCAACAGAAGGTGTTTTAGGTTGGGATTTATATAATAAAGGTGGTATTGATAGTAATAGATTATATGATTTTTTACAAGAACATATAACAACTAAATTCAAGAATAAATTAATTATATTGGATAATGCTTCTTCTCATAGAAACGCAAAAATTAAAGAATTAGTAAATACACATAATCATTTATTATATAGCGTCCCATATCAACACTTCACAAATTCAATAGAAAATTTCTTTAGTATGTTAAAGTCAAGATTACAAAAGTTGGAGGGATTAAAATATGAAGAATTACAGAAAAATATAGAAAAAGTGGTAAGAGAAATACCAAAAGAAAAATTTATAAATATTATTAGAGGAACATATAAGAGACCAATCGGGTTTATAAGGAAACCGTCTAACAGAACAAGAAAAATAAAAAATTATAAATAACACATTTAAAAAGTCGGCGTTTTAAATGTGCAAAGGTGTAAAATTGTTTATTAAACACATTTTGGCAAAAAAGAAATCTTCATTTACCATTGCTGGTCTTTTTTCTTTTTCTGTAATAAACAACATTTTAGAAACACGACGCAATGAAAATCCTCCATTACCTCCAAAATATTTGGTTTTCCATGGTGCTCCAACATAATCATACTCTAAAAAATCATCGATATTGTCTCGTAATAATACTACATCTGTTTGAAAAATAAGAGCATGTTCACATCCATGATTTTTCAAAATTTCCCAAAAAGGTTTAGTTGACAAATAATCATTGTATTCAGAAATAGTTAAATTATCCTTTTGAATGTTTTCAAATAAAACATTTGGGATCCCCCTGTAAAGCCGTTTTGATAAAAGTTTCATTTTCAGTACCATGAAAAATAATAAACCCCCATTGTTTATGTTGTAATAAATACATGAAATTTTTTACAACCCAAACAAACATGGTTAACTGACGAGGTTCTACAATCACACAAAATTTCAAATATGTTGAAAATATTCATTCGGCAAATCAAATTGTTTCAAGTAATCAGACCAATAGGGCTCATATTTCTTATCCATTTATATACCCATATACCTTATCCATTTATACTTGTTGTTTTCGAAATTTTTTCTTGGGTGTCTTTACAGGGTTTTATTTGTAAAACTGGGTTTTCGCGTTCATTCCCCCGAAATTATTTTCTTTTAGGAGTTTTTGGGTGTTTGAGCAGTATGAAAACAAAATTGTTGCAAAAAATTGATTTACTTTTTCTTCGAATTTTATTTAATCAAATAAAAACCAATCAAGAAAATGACGAGTTTTATGTTTCCATCTGAGCAAAAGTTTTCTTTTCCGATTACGGATTCTGTTACTATGCATATTAAATCTGTCAGTCACGCTGTTGCTTGCATTCATTTTACTTCTCAAGGAATTAAGGCTGCTATTCCTAACAATTTGTTAGTGTATACTTGGGATCCCCAGAACAATAAAGTCAAAGTCATTCAAGATTCCGTAGACAATTATTCCTACATCCTCTGTTGGACCGATGATTACGAAATTCAATACAATGGAAAAAAAATTATATCGTTGGAAAATCAGCGTTGTTGGAATATCACATCTCATTCGTAAATACGGAGCGTTCATTTCTCAAAAATTATTTTCTTTTAGGAGTTTCCCGGGAGCGGGCAATTGTAACTAAATACATCTTTTTCTTTTTTCATTATAACTGTAAAAACAAATGCCACAACCATGTTTTGTTTGTAATAAAAAAAAAAATATCGTCACATGTCCCGATTGTAATTATCACGCTTGTAATATTTGTTATAAAACATTTTTTTCAGATAAACCGGTAGGACACAAAACGAATATATCCTGTATGAATTGTCGAGTAATGTGGTCTCAAGATCAGATTGCTAGTTTATTCCCTAAAACATTCATGACTTTATTAAAAAAATGGCGTTTTGAAGAATGGGTACAGCATGAAATGTCATTAATGCCTGCAACACAAGAAAAAATGCATTATTTAGAAAAATATAGTCGAGTAAAAAAGCATATTCATTTTTTAGATCAAGAAATCAGGCAAATGATGCGACAAGTTCGTGAAATAAAATTACATCGTTCATTAGCTTATTTAGATTTGGATGCTTTAAAAAATGAATGGGCTCATAATGTGTCTAATTCTCATGGTTCTAGGCCATGTCCAAATACAAATTGTCGTGGATATTTAAACACAGAATGGATTTGTACATTATGTAAATCTCAAACATGTCCTACTTGTTTATGTGAAAAATCGCCATCAGAAAAACATGTTTGTCAAAAAGAAAATCAAGATTCTGCTCAACTTATTTTACAAAAAACCAAATCTTGTCCAAAATGTGGTATTCCTATTATGAAATCAGAAGGGTGTGATCAAGTATGGTGTGTTCATTGTCATACTGCTTTTAATTGGCATACTCACAAAATTATTATTTTTACACATTCTTTTCATAATCCTCATTATTCAGAATGGTACAATAAAACCATGCACAACAAAAATATGTTGGATAAAAACATTGATGTATTATTGCCTATCTTTCATGATAAATATTTGAAATTATTACAAGAAGCTTTCCCTCGAACACTCGACAATACACCCAAAATGATGAAACTAAAAAATGGTTTAATTCCTTTGATTGATAATTTAAAAAACATTTTACGCAATCATTCAGATCAACCAAATATTTACAATGACATTACTCGAAATGAATCATTAAGAATAGAATATTTGAAAAATGACATTGATGAAAACACTTTTATTTCCAAATTAAAACGACGAATGAAATCTCAATTGATACATCAAGAAAAATCTCAACAAATGTTGACATTTGTCCAACAACAAAAACAAAAAATTTATGATTTTTATCAACATGTTTATACTATTGTTCAAGAACTACCTAAAAAAAGATCCAGATCGGAAGTTTTACAAGAACAAATGGAAGCATTGGATGTTCTCTATAAAAGAGGTTCGGAAATATTATCTTGGGAAATCATAAATCATATACACCCTTGAACATTTAAAATGGCACGATTAGTATTTTTATCTAAATTATATGTAAAAAATGTTGCAACATCAATAAATAAAATTAAACCAGAAAATTATAGAAACTATTTCCAAGATGCGTATGAAAGAAAACACGGATTGGAATATTCCAAACCATCTACACGAAAATGTAAACCAAAAAATATAAAAAATAAATTATATATGTTATAGTAAAGTAACCTATATAATGCGGTTAAAAAGTGAGTTATATGAAACACAACAAAATGATATTAGAAACAAATTAATTATTATGTTGGATTTGGAACATAACAACCCATTATTGTTATATGAATTGGATAACAATACAGAACTACAACAACAAATTATGGGGTTAATACCGGAAATACGAACTTTTTTTCTTTCAATGATATGATAGGCGTGAGTGAACCACATAAAACTAAACGCCCCTATTTTTGTATCATCAAATATTTACTTAAACCTATATACAACATCACAAATAAAGAATTTCATTTCACCAAAGATGGTAAGCGTATTAAAACTGTGAAATATTTTTTTGAAAAATTGATTTAAATAAAAGGTATTCTATTCATAATAATTATTATTATGAATAGAATTTATTTGGCTGTTCCGTTTGTGGAAAAAGATGAAGCAAAATCATTTGGGGCGAAATGGGACGGAGAATGTAAAAAATGGTATTGTGAAAAAAATAATAAAAATTATATTGTTGGAAAAATGGAAAAGTGGAAAATAAATGACACCCCGAATGAATTTATAGGTGAAGATAGAGAATTCGGTGGAAATACATCAAGGATAAATTGTATTGAATGTTGTAATAAAATATATAATCCAGAAGAAATAAAATTATTAACGAATAATGATACAGTATATTGCGGTAATTGTAAATGTTATTTACCTAAAACTGATTTTCACGGTTCTACATTACGATTATCCAATATTAAAATTTGTAACACATGTAAAAAAACAATAAAAGAAAATATAAAAATATCAAATGAAAAAAAAAAGTATAGTTGTAAGAGTTGTAAAAAATATTTTGAAAATGGAAATGGCCTTATAAGATTTAGATTTACAAATTATGTAGATTGTAAAAAATATAAATTAGAACTATCACGATGTGATGGATGTTATAGAAAAGGAAATTATGAAGATTCACAAATTATATTAACGGGTGGTAAAATAGGTGATATACCGGACCAACAATTGTTTTAATTAAATATTTAAGGTATTGGAAAATCACTTTCTTTTACAATTTTTTCTAATGTTATAATCAATTGTTCTTTTGATAGTTTTGAATAACCCTTTATTTCTTTATATTTTGCTAATTTTTGTAATTTTTTTATTCCGTAACAAGATAATTTCCCTTTAACGCCCTTACCGTTCCATTTTGCCAAGAATAACATATAATCGTGATCTTTTCTATCATATTCTTGTCCTTGCTTTACTTTAATTCCATTTTCAATACCGGCTTATTTATGTAGAGGAACTTTTCAAGCTATTTTCAAGAGGGGCTATAATCAAAATTTATACGGGTATGAAAAGACCCAACCTTGAACCTCTTTTTTTGACATTAACCGTGCCATTTTAAATGTTAAAGGGTATAAAACAATATTATGGAAAGACACATAAAACACACGGAACATACATGACAACTATAGTGGAAAATTCAATCAAACAAGACAAGATTAATTTATTTCGTGTAATATACAATAATGCATCGAATGATTATTCCTTTTCCGATGAATTTTTTTCTGATCTCTTCATTCAAACTTTTCAAAAAAAATATTATCCTGTAGAGATATCAGAAATTGAACAATATTTCACCAAGCGGTACGACCCTCGTGTATTGGATATATATGATTCCCTAGGTGAACAAAAAAGCAGTATAAAAAAGGAAATATTTGAGGATGTAGATGATTTTTTTGTTAGTCAACTGAAAATTACTTATTTTCCGGAAGAACTTAAAGAATACTTGGATGTAGTCCAAAATGAAGAAAAAGAATATATTGAAGTAGACAAACTAAAATTGTACAAGGAATTTTATAATCGCGTTGTCATTCAAAATGAATCTGTAGAGGAATTGAAAAGTCGTTTTCAAAGATTGGAATATGTAGCTAGTGAATATGAAAAAGAAAACAATAAAACAAAACCTTTGTTTGACAATACAGACATTTTTGTAAAAAATTAAATGCGTCAATGCGTTTTTCTTTACAGGGAAAGGCCAATAACCCTGTAAAGAAACCTTGAATAAAAAATGTAAATACAAAACACAATTTACTATCAATTATCCAATGTCATTTGGTTATCCTATACCTAGAGAATATTGTAATTGTATCGTCGTGTCTTCCACACTCTTTTTCGTTCCAGCCATTTATGCTTATGTTGTGTTTAAAAAATTATCTTGGTTGGGATTTTTGTCAAGTTTGACTGGTGCTGTTAGTATTCATTATTGGTGGTATGGTGATCCAAATTGGCGTTTGACATTAGACAAAACGGTCGCATATATAACTGCTCTTTCATATTGGAATATAAGTATTTGGCAAGAAATTCAATCCCCAGCAAATATTATATTCCCTCTTACATTAACAACTATTATAGCTTTCCTTGCTTATCGAACTTCTTGTTATTTATTTTATAAAGGATTACCTTATTGGGTATACTTTCACATTGGATTTCATGTAAGTCTTGGCATAGGTAAATGTGTTGTGATTCGAGCTATTTACAAATCCATGCAACAAGTCTCTTCTAAATGAATGGAATGGAATATGTGATTGGGATTGAATTCGAAATTTTTTCCAAGGTGTCTTTACAGGGTTTTATATTGCGGAATCACCGATATTCGAATCAAATAGACATTCTGACAATCAATAACCCTGTAAAGACACCTGAGATATCATTTGATTATAATCACTGAAAAGTTTGTAAATCACAACAAACATAATAAAGATTAAAAAGTTATTGTTTATAGGAAAATAATAATGTCGTTTTTAGTAAAACTTCGTCAAAAGGGATTACCTTTTTTAAATTCTTGTCAAGAAACGGTACTTGTTGAAACATTGCGTGATTGGAATAACCAATATCATAATTATCAACAGACATCGTCTTCTTCATCGCCTTCATCGTCTTCATCGTCATCTGATGCAATAGTCACTGATTCAGAATATGATTTAGTAAGACAATATTTTCAATCAAAATTTCCTCAAAATCCATTCTTATCAGAAATTGGAGCCCCTTCTTATTCCGAACAAAAAATAAAATTACCTTGTTCATTACCATCTCTTGATAAAATCAAACCAGACACCAACGCTCTAACTCTATGGATTTCAAAATATCCTCCTCCTTATGTTGTCTCTGAAAAACTAGATGGTATAAGTGCCTTATTTTGTTCCAGTTCATCCTCTTTATACACCCGTGGAGACGGATTAATCGGTCAAAATATTTCCCTATTATTGGAATATATTCAAGGAATACCTTCCAAAGTACCTCTTGGATTGAGAGTTCGAGGAGAAATTATTATTTCTAAACAAGAATGGCAAATGGGACTATTCCACAAACAATTTGCTAATCCTCGTAATATGGTTAGTGGATTGGTTAATCGTAAAACTTTTTCGGAAGATGCTTTACAGGGTGTGTCTCGTCTTGATTTTGTCGCTTATGAACTTATTTATCCAGGAATACCTCCAAGTAAACAACTCGACTTGTTGAAATCCTACGGTTTCTTAGTTGTACCTCATATTACCCTTTCTCAATTATCCAATCAAGATTTATCATTGAAATTACAAAAACATCGATCCGAATCTAAATATGAAATAGATGGTCTAGTAGTTACACATGATGCGGTCTATGAACGACCTACAGAATGTCGTAATCCAGATCACGCATTCGCTTTTAAAATGATTTTAGAAGAACAACAAGCAGAAGCCGTAGTTGTTGATGTTTTATGGACAGCCAGCAAAGACGGTTACCTTAAACCCCGTGTTCAAATAGAACCTGTACAATTATGTGGTGTTCGTATCGAATACGCCACAGGATTCCATGCTCGGTTTATTCAAGATAATGGTATAGGTGTCGGAGCAATCATTATTATGGAACGATCAGGCGATGTCATACCTACTATCCGCCGTGTAGTAAAACCCGCCGCTCAACCTAAAATGCCACAAGAATGGTTGAATGGAAAAGCACAATGGTCAGATCATGGTATTGATCTAATTTTATTGAATCCTTCAGAAGATAATGATGTGCAAAAAAAGAGAATCACTGCGTTTTTTCGGGCATTAAAAATCGATGGTTTGTCTGAAGGCAATGTTGTACGATTGATGGAAGCTGGTTTTCAAACCATTTCAGCAATTGTACATATGAAAAAAGAAGATTATTTGCGTGTCAAAGGATTTCAAGAACGAATGGCAGATAAACTTGCCAAAAATGTGGCAGAAGGTATTGCTAATGCATCTTGGGTTGATATGATGATTGCCTCTGGTATTTTTGGACGCGGATTAGGCACTCAAAAATTACAATCAATTGTCAAAGTATGTGGACCTCAAGATTGGACGAAAGCATCCACTGCCTGTTTAGAATGGATAACCCGTATTAATAATGACACTATAGGTATTGGTTGGAATACAGCTAAAGATTTTGTAGATCATTTAGATGATTTTTTACAATTTTGTCGTGAAATCGATTACAATGGTCCTTCTCAACCTATCGTCACGATTCAACAAAAAAATCAAATAAATCAAACAGCTGGAATATATACAGGAAAACAAGTAGTATTAACCAAAGTTGAACCAAGAGAAAAATCACTCATTATTAAACAACGCATTGAAAATCAAGGCGGAATCATATCAGATAATATTAGTAAATCTACTCATTTACTTATTTATGGTTCTCTTGAATCTACCAAATGCAAAAAAGCAAAAGAATGGAATATTCCAATGATGGACGCTGACCAGTTCTTGCTCTTGTCCAATTACAACCCTTGAATAATTTTTTATAAACACCTGTAAAGGACCTTAGGATAAAGTGGATCGATATGTTTGATAATCTTCTTGTAAACAATCATATGAACAATATCCTGTTTTTAAATAAACAAGAACGGCATAATTATCATTTGCTATTTTACATCGACAATATTCACATTCTTTGATTTGAATATCCTTTAATTCTTTCATTAAATCTTGCATTAATTTTGTGGAATTCATTCTATTTCTTATTTGTAAATAGTATGAATATATACTTGTAAATCAATTTTTCCTCAAATACTTTACAGGGTTTTTTCTATTCGACGAGTGTGATTTTGACCATGATTATATTTTTGTTTTGCTTGTAAAGCTAAGCGATAAGCTTTTTTATTATGTTGACAACCTTTTTCTAAAATAGAAAAATCTACTGCAGCAGCTTTCCCAGATGTGATAGAACTGGCTAATCGAGCTAATCCCCAAGATTCAGCTGTTTGATTAGGCCTTGATCCAGAAGAATAATATGCTCCTTGACCCTTTCGGACTATTTGTTTCAAAGCTGAAATACTACATCCAGTAGCCATGGCTAATTTCCTATTTGGTTTTACATTATTTACTTTGTAAATTTTCTTGGCGTTTTCGACATGATTCGAAGGCTTGTTGTGAAAACTAGACAACTTTTTTCTCGTCATGTATTTGGATTTCTTATATTGTTTCCTTGATTGCAACAACATTTTTAATTGTTTCTTGGCATCCTTTTTAGATAATGTAGTGGGAATATAACGAATCGGTACTTTTAATGTTTTCATGAATTTACTTTATATTTTACTTTACAGAATTCTTTTTTGAAATGACAAAATGATGAAACAAAATGAATAAAATGAAAAACAAAATGACGAAATAGAAAAACAAAATGACGAAATAGAAAAAGGTTTATACTTGAATTGTTTCATTAGATCTTTCGGGGTTATGACGCCAACAGAAAGTTAGGTTTTTGGCAAATCTTTTCTCACAATCTTTACAGGGTTTCCCTTTTTTGTTTACGCCTGTAGAGTTAAATGGAACATCTTTTTTGGTTTCCTTCAACGGTGTTTTAGGTGGTACTTGATCCATTTCTGATGCAACCAAAGATTGAGCCACTATTTCATCTTCGTCACCATCTTCAATGACTTTAAAAGGACCTTTTGTCAAATGAGCTTTTAATCCTTCATAATAAAATTCGATTTCTTCTTTGGAAACAAGGAATATAATACCACCAACAGGATTTATTTTCATCCCATGACATGTCAAAATCATCACGCAATGCTTTTTTAATGACAAAACTATGACATCCATAAATTTCAATTCGTTCTTCTACAACATTTCTGTAAAGATAAATAGTAGGAAAACAGTCAGTTTGACGATTGACTTTTTTCTTAAGAGGAATAATATAAGGGACATCAATAATACCCAAAGCCATCAACTCTTTTTGTTCTTTATTACGAAAATAAGATAATAAAAATCCTCCATCAGTAGATCCATTGGTTTCTTTTTGAAAAGTAACCCATGAACCAGATCGTTTGGAATAAGTAGGTTCTGTTTCAATATATTTAACAAATTTTGTCAATAAATTAGACAAATTTCCACGATGATTATCACTACTATCCAAACAATACTTGACAATTCCAAATAATTGACTCAATTGCAATCCACAAGCCATTTTGGTGGCTGATAAACATGGAATCAATTCATCTCGTTTGATGAATCGATTGGCCATACTTTGACAACACATGAGGTTATGAATCTTGCTTCTTCCTCCACGAGACCATGGAAATTTATGATCTAAATCAAAACCCACCAAGGAATTCTTATCCGCTGTCAAAGATATGACATTTCCATAATAATCTAATCGATAAGGTTTTAAAAATTTCCAAACCAATGGAGGAATATCATCACCAAACAGTTTTTGGTAAACATCCAAATATTTTTTTTCATAAACATAATTCTCATTCAAATACCAACATCTTTGAATAACATCTGGGTTCGTAGTAATCAATCTATGTTTAGTTGTTTCATGAGGAGACATACCATGAACAACACAAGGGGGATACAAAGCCTCTTGTTTTTCAACATTTATTTTGGATGGCTGAATAAATCGTTTGAAATCCATCATATCATATTCAACAACTTCTTGAAAACAAGCATCACATGATAATGCATAATTAGGTGGTTGAGATTTACGACCATTTTCACACCATGCATAACAAGCACATGTCTCTGTTGAAATGGTTTTCTTTTCGAACGCAAAAAACTTTTTAGTTGGCACAATTTTCAATTCCTGTAAAGACATTTTAAAAATCATTTTTAATCCATTCAAAAATTTTTATGTATATTTAATATAAGAAATAAGAAATGTACTTCTTGCCATTTTTATTAACCGCGTTGATTTTGTTTGGATTAGACTTTCTTTATCTGAATTATTTAAAAGATTATTTGTTTTCTCAAGTCAAATCTGTACAAGGATCGTCTATATCTGTTCGTTATGAATCAGCTATAGCTTGTTATATCTTGTTGATTTTGGGACTTTATTATTTTATTATTCGACCAAAAAGATCTATTGTAGATGCTTTTTTATTAGGTATAGTAATTTATGGTGTTTATGAAACAACTACTTATGCCAGTTTTAAATCTTGGAAATTGGATACTGTAATCATGGATACCTTTTGGGGAGGAATCTTGTTTTCACTAACTACCTTTTTAGTATCTTTTACTATGTCTCTGATTTAGAGTTATACAAAATTGATTTTTTTACAAGATGAAATAATTAATTAACAAAAAATAAAAGAATATACAATGAATGAAATAGAAGTTTTTCGTATGACTGAACATCATTTTGATAGAAATAAAAAATATGCATTTGCGTTAGCAACAAAAATAATAGGAAAATGGCCTTGTGAGAAATACTTTACATCGGAACCTTTAAGGCCAGTTGGTCAATTTATAGGGGCTAAATTTTGGGGTTATGGGGATAAAACAAAAGGTGAATTTCACTTTATACTAGATGATAAACAAACATGTATTCGTCTAGATTACGCTGGAAGAACTTGTTTTATAGACATGGACTCTTGTTTGATTTTACAAGAAGTAGAATAATATAGAAACTTTGTCATTTGTTTTGTCTTTACAGGTGTTTATTTTATAATTGGCCGGAATTCTTTTTTTATTCAATCAGTGTAAGGTTGAATTTTGAACAAACATTCTTGTAAAACATCCAACGGAATACGACGATTTTGTAATAAATAAATCATACGATCCCTAGTATTGCGATACTCAATTTGATCACGATATTCACCGGCACTCGAACGAGTTTGTCTATCAGAAATTGAACTACTCAAACTACTTGAACTCGAACTTGAATTCGAATGATTAATAGGAGTATCTATCTTGGACGCAGACAATGGAGCAGAACGACGAACTCTTTCACCTCGTTTCTTGTAATTTAGTCCATACAACATACAAAACGAAATACCACCATCTGACTCGAATAATTGACGACAGGTTGGACATGTATGAATTTGTCTATTAGCTAATGCTACTCGACAAATAATATGAATAGGATGATTGGAATAATGACAAAACGAAACATCATCCCAATCCTCATTGAAAGTATCCAAACAAACACTACAAAATGAATCATTCATTTGATCCTTTACAGGGTTTGATTCCTGTATACTAGATTCTTGAACAATTGTTGTAGACTTTACAGGTTTTGATTCCTCTTCCTGTATAATAGGTTCTTGAAATGTTGTAATAGATGTGGTTGTAGGTTCCTTTACAGGGGTTGATTCCTGTAAAGGGGGTGATTCTGATGTGATTGTAGGTTCCATAATGGGTTCTGGTTCTGGTTCTGGATCCGGTTTTCGATCTAAATCAATATTCACAAAAGAAATAGTTAATGGATCCAATTCAGGATCATGTACATGTTCAGAATCATGTGGTTCATATTCTTCTATGGGTTTGATTGGAATGATTGGGTTAAAGGCTAAGGCCGTCATGGTACTCCATTCAGATGTTTGAATTGGATTGCATTCAACAGTAGTCATTTCATAAATATCTTTTACCAATTGTTTAAACATTTTCAATATTTTTCGAAATATACGATCACGAGTTCGAATACATCGAATGACATCGGGATCATTTAAATCATGGTTGTTTTTTACAAAGTCAACACAATAATCTAATTTTTTTTGTTGTTCCAAAGGCAATGCATTTAAAATAAAGGGTATAACGGATTTTTGTATTTTTATAAAATCATTTGAATGTGGATAATGTTTCAACACAAATTGACGCAAATCTTGAATGTCTTCTGATGCTCTTAATCGTTTTTTAATCCACCATTGAATGACCAACGAAACAGAATTGTTTTCCAATTCTTGGAAAAAAAGAGCATCATTTTCTTCGTCCTCTTCTGGAAACATCATTTTTGTTATTATTTAATTTGTTATTAAATAAATACTTTATAATTTTTAAATGATACACAAAAAAATATATTTATTTATATATAATATGAAAACTTATAAGCCAAGAAAATCAATTAAAAGACATGTTTCCAAGAGAATGAAACGAAGATCTAAAAATACTCGAAAAAATAAAAAAAAGGGAGGAGCAGGAGTTCCTGATAATAAATTAAAAATAATAATAAATATAAATCGTAATTTAATACAAATTGATACAGAAGAATTAAAAACTATTAATTATTATTTACAAGAATTTTACAGAATAATATTGAAAGATGATAACAAATTATTTAATCTTTTAAAAATTGTACAAAAAATATTAGAAAACTTTCCAAAAAAAGATAATAAAAAAGATAATAAAAAATTAGGTGGAACAAATGATTTACTTAATACAAGTTTAGATGAATTAAGTACTTTTATTAATACCACTTTAGGAATTAATCCAACACATGGTCCAACACAAATTCCTTCAGTTTTTAGGCAAAACGACGGTAATACAGTAAATACAGGAATGATTGTTGGTTTAGTTTTATTATCTTGTTGTTGTTATTGTCTTTTTTGTCCAGAATTAAGATGTATCTGTTCAACAGATGGACAATGTCGATGTTTTATAGGTATTAATCAACTTTTAAGGGGAATTATATTTCGGTGTGAATACATTTTTTCATCCTTAATGGACTCTATTAATAGAGATAATAGAGATAATAGAATAACCCCTGAACAACCACCTAGAGATAATAGAATAACCTCTGTACTAACCTCTGTACTAACCCCTGAACAACCACCTATTTCTATTGAAGTGAATAGTAATTATAATAATAATGATAATGATACTACCATTCAACTCCCTATTTCTATTGATGATAATAATAGCATTATCAGTCAAATACCTATTGCTTATAGAATAGATAGAACAGATAGAATAGATAGAACAGATAATAATACTAATACTAATAGACTTCGTAATATTACAGATATTTTGCCAGGTCTTGATCCTGATAATCTTTTTGTTCAAGTTCTAAATTGGCCACTTTCAGTAGGTTTTATTTCTACTGAAATAATTGATTCTGATAGTCCTAGGTCTTCTTCTTAAAACATCATTCTTTTATTTTAAAAAAATATACAAATATTCAAAAAAAATATAATTATTTATATATATAATATGAAAACTTATAAGCCAAGAAAATCAATTAAACGACATGTTTCCAAGAGAATGAAACGAAGATCTAAAAATACTCGAAAAAATAAAAAAAGAGGAGGAGCAGGAGTAATTCAGGAAAAAGTACCTGGTAATCAAATAGAAATAAGAATAAATATAAATCGTAATTTAATACAAATTGATACAGAAGAATTAAAAACTATTAATTATTATTTACAAGAATTTTACAGAATAATATTGAAAGATGAAAACAAATTATTTAATCTTTTAAAAATTGTACAAAAAATATTAGAAAACTTTCCTGAAAAAGATAATAAAAAAGATGATAAAAAATTAGGTGGAACAAATGATTTACTTAATACAAGTTTACATGAATTAATTAATTTTATTAATATTACTTTAGCAAATAATCCATATGATCAAACAAATGCTCCAATACATAGTCCGTCAACTATACCAACATTGATACCATCTAAACCATCATTAAGACCATCATCTAGACTATCATTAAGACCTAATATACATTCTAATCACGATAATATTGATGATTCTATTTTTTCAGAAAAATTCTTATTGATAGTAATTTTTTCTATTGCAGGTTTATGTTATTGTCCAGTATTTATAAAATTTTTTATTAGATATTTTAGCGGTATTAGATTCAGATTTCCATTTTTTAATAATTCTGTAGTTAATTCTGTAGTTCCGATTGATGCTGTTCCTATCGATGATAACACTCATACAACGGGTACTATTCAGAGAGCGCTTCCTATTAACAATGCTAGTATTTTTAGTATTTTTAGTATTTTTAGAAATAGAAATCCTACTGCTACTGCTGCTACTATTACAACTAATGATTGGGCCACCACTGTGTTAGTCAATTGTCATATTTCAAACGATGGTGGATTAGAGTTTAATTCTGTTGAAAATGTTCAAGCAACACCAGTTGAACTTCCAGATGAAATTCCAGTTGAACTTTCCCAAGTATCAATTTTAACTCATGTTACTTAGGTTGATTTTTAATTAATGTAATTATATAATCATTCATAAAAATATATATTTATTTATATATAATATGAAAACTTATAAGCCAAGAAGAAAATCAAGAAAATCAATTAAACGACATGTTTCCAAGAGAATGAAACGAAGATCTAAAATTACTCGAAAAAATAAAAAAAGGGGAGGAGTAGGAGTTTCTGGTAATAATATGCAAAATATAAAAGATCTCAAACTAAATTTTATTATCAATAATGTTAATCCCGAATATATCAGTGAATTAAAAAAAAAAATAATAATTTTCTTTGAATTAATAGAAAAAAAAGACAAACAAGTACAACTTTTTGAAATTGTTACAAAAATATTAAAAAAAATTTTAGATACTTATGATACAAAAAAAACTGATAAAAACAAAGGTTTAGGAGTTGTAGGAGGCGACAGAGATTCTCTTACAGAAATATTAACCCCATTAATTCAATTTATTATTAATGAAAATCCTACCGCAATTCCAACCATAAGTCCAACACAACGACCTCATCTTAGAACTACAAATGTTCCTACTTTTCAAAACAATAATTCAGACTATAAAGAAGGATCTCTTATTTTTGGTTGTATTATTGCTATTATTTGTGGTTGTTTATTATGTTTTTTCGTAATTCAGATTATTGGAGACGCAATAAATTACACGATAGAAACCATAATGTGCACGGTAGATTCCACATGTTACATAATAGATTCTAGTTGTAGTTTATTGTGTACAATAATTAGATTCATTAGATTTATTAGATTTAGTTCTGAAACTGAAACGGCTCTTAATGTTAGCGAAAATAATAATAATTTTATAAGTTATTTAATTTCTTTTATGAGTAGAGTATTTTTTAATAATGAAGGACGAGTACAACCACAAGTTAACGAAACAGATAACGACACAGTTAACAACACAGTTAACGACACAGATAACGAATTAGTGATTTCTTTTAAAATATCAGAACGATTACAAATACAATTACAACAAGATAATGAAATTATAGTTAATGAACAACGCAGGAATCAAAATAATAATCAAGAAACAAACAGTATCCCAAACACATTACAACCCAGTATATTTAGGTTTAATAATCAAAATAATAGTGAACAACGACAAGATAATCAAGAAACAAACAGTATCCCAAACACATTACAACCCAGTGTATTTAGGTTTAGTAATCAAAATAATAATGAACAACAAGATAATCAAGAAACAAACAGTATCCCAAACACATTACAACCCGCACCACAAACTGTATTTTTAAAATTAAAATTAAACACAACAAATAATTAATAAATTGTCATTCACAAAAAATATATTTATTTATATATAATTATGTCAAAGTAGTACACATAAAAAATTGATTTGTTATTCATTCTTTGTTCCATTTCAAATAATTTTAGCAACATAAGTTTAAAAATGAGTTTTCCAAAACAAGTTTCAAGATTTTATTTTCCCATGGAATTCAATGAGGAATTTGAATCTTATAACCCAACAAATTGGCATAGTCTTTTCATTCCTTTTATAGATGATTTATTGGCAGATGAAGACATTTTGTCATTTCTCGTTCAAGAAGTATTTCGGTTGGGTTCCGTGAAAAAAGTAGATTTGATAAAAATGAATAATGTTTCCATGGCTTTTATTCATTTTCATCATTGGTTTAAAAATAATTCTTCGTTGCTCTTTCGAGCTAAAATGGACAAGGACAAAACGGTAGATATATATGGTTATGTTGATCATGCAAAGAAAAATACTGACTTTTGTTCCTTGATTAATCATAAAATTTCAAAGAATGCTTTTTTAAGATTTCTTATTTATGAAACATTCCAAATGAATCCAATATCTTTATTAACACATGTTTTGGAACATTTCGAACAAAAAATAAATGATAAAAATGCACGAATCGAAGAACTTTGTTTACAATTATTAGAAAAAAATATTATATTACAAAATATATATTTTCAAATCAAAGACTTTCAACAAAATACGATTCCAAAACAAAATATTATTCAAACCATATATAATAACTTACATTCCTATGTTGCCGATACAGAAGACGATGATTTTGTGTCAGTCATGGAATAAATTAGTTTGTTTTGTATGTAGTAAGTATGTCTGTAATGTAACTTAATCCTTTTTTTCTCGTTTATCTTTGTAATACTCTTCAACAATGACCCTAATAATGTTTGGTTTGGGAGCTGTTTCTATATAATATTTCTTTTTACCATGTCTTTTTTTGTCAACTTTATTTTTTTCTGAATTCATTTTCTTTGATTGTGATGAAATAAATGTAAAATAAAAAAGGATTTCAACTTTTTACTATGATAAAAGAAAGAATAAAACCCTGTAAAGATACCAGGGACAAGTGTAATGAATAACAAATACAAAGTAAAATACAAAGCAGGAATTATTCCAATAAACGAAATACTTCAGACAAGGTATCATTATCATAATTACGAGTTTGCAACAAGTAATCAATACGATTCAAGTAATAAGCATTCTCGGCTTTTCTCGCACTTTCAGCACTTGCATTCTTGGAACGAGTTAGAACTGGTGTTACTGGTGTTGAAGAACAATCAGTACTCGAGCCTTTACTTGTGCGGCCTCTTTTGGCAATACCATAATTTTGACAAAACTCGATTCCTCCATCTTTTTCCACATTTTCACGACAAATGGGACATTTATGACCTCGGCGTTTGGCCATATTCCAACGACAAATGACATGGATAGGATGATTATTAGTTGCACAACAAATCACTTCTTCATTGACAACTGTAATGGTATCCATACAAACAGGACAAACAGCCATGGTTGTAGATTCTAACTCTTGAATCACAACTTCATTGATTTCATTCATAACTTCTTGTGAAATATGAGAATCATCTTCTTTGGTGGTGGTTGTGGTGTCGGTTGTGTCAGTTTCCGAACGAG
>Ga0209188_1001626_pt1 | contig 17652 bp, 16 predicted proteins | sample C_130625_EF_Meta_FD_187307 | JGI IMG/M metagenome (GOLD analysis project Ga0209188, IMG submission 187307) | Freshwater microbial communities from Lake Croche, Canada to study carbon cycling - C_130625_EF_MetaG (SPAdes) (version 2) | ecosystem: Environmental > Aquatic > Freshwater > Lake...
GGGTATTTAATTCTGTTAATAGTACATGAAACAACTCCTTTTTTGTCTACCTCTACATCAAAACTGCCATTGAGCGCTTTAGTGAAATTCCCAATGCTAACAGGCGACTCTTTTATGGGGAATTTATTATTGCTTATTGATAATTGGCGATAGTTTTTCTTTACTAACAGCAAGTGATAAGTGCCATCGAAATCTAATGATGAAATATGTATTTGAGCAGGGTATAAAATATTTTTTTCCGGTTTGCCAATTTCCATAGTGAATGAAATACCTGCAACATTTTCTTTGCTTTGATTTTGAAGGCTCCATGTACCTACAAAAATATCTTGAGCATTTGTATACAATGACCCGAACACAAGTAAAAGAATGAATGTTGTTATTTTCATTATTGCATTGTATTGTTGTATCTATAAAATTCAAATTTATTTAATGGCCTTTTTGTAATCTGCCAATTAAAATTTTTCAATTTATTCAGTTCTTTAGGAATTTGTTGCAGTGGATATAAAGTGCCAGTTACATCATTTACAAATTTGATTTTTGTGATTTCTTCTTTTAAAAAAATAATATCTATTACATCGCCTTTATTTCTATTCATTCCAGTATATAACTTTTTTTCATCTTGAGGATAAAAAATGCTTTCGGCGGGAGTTCCCTTTGTTCTTATATATTCAATTTGTCCATTCGTAAAAAAGCCATTCATTGTTCTTCCTCCTATTTGATTATAATATCCTTCATCTGTTTTATTAATTAAAATTGCGTTATAATAGACAGAAATTTTTTGCGGTTGTTGATTTTTGGAAAAAAGTATTATCGTATCACCTGTTATTTGATTATTGCCATTCCAGCAAATCGGGTTGCCCATTAATCGCAATGTTGAATCTACAGAAAAAACAAACATACTGTCGCATACTGCCTGAATTGAATCATTGAAAATCCTAACGTTGTGATAGGCATTAAATACACTAATACTATCTTTGGATTCGCTTGTTTTTAAGGGCGGTGTTTTAGAATAAAATAAAGTATCGGCGGTAATAAAAGTACTATCTATTTTATCATAAAAAACCATAACAGGTTTTTCAGTTGCCAAAAAAGTATTGTTTTTGTTATCTATCAAAATATGACTGCCATTTACAATTAACTTCTGTGTAGTGTCAATAATTTTCCCATTGTTTTTTATTTCGATGGTGTTTTTTTTGTCATCAAACAATACTTCTTGTCCGGTAATAAATTTATCTCTACTTGTAAATGTAGGCTGGTCAAGGAAACTAGCTGATCCACTGCCAATATTATAATTGCCATTTTTTGTTTCAATTATTCCTTTTTCACTTTTTATGTGCGTCGCGGTCGTAAAGTATGCGTTTTGTGAGATTGTATTGTATCGTAACGATTCGGATGTCATATCGTATTTAGGATCTACTAAATGGACTTTCGAATTAAAGTTTACATCTTTTGAATAGGAATTATATGTTGCATTTTCACTTGTTAATATTGTTTTTCCATTGATCACTTTACCACCATTTGTATAAACAGCAATTCCTGTTTTTACATCATAGGTAAGGTCATTGGTGTATAGTTCTGACTTGCCATCTGTAAGTTTAACTTTGTTCTTAAGATAAGCAACTTGCTCAGCACCTATGTACTTTACATATTGAGAATACGTATTGATTTTGTTATTGTCATTAATGTGAACATTTCCAAATACCTCTACAATACCAGAGATTTTATTTATTGCAATACTATCACCGCTTAAAATCGTTGTCCCTTGACGAACAATAGCGTTTCCTGCTAATGTTTGAAATTGCGTGGTGTCATTAAAATATACTTGTCTTAAATCTTTGGCATTGATAATTTGAATTAGTTTTTGTTCCTCAATCTGACTGGGATTTTGAGAAATAATTTCTTGTGCAACTGCTACATGGCAACTTATAAAAAGAAACAATTGTATTAAAATTAAAAGAAAGTTTCTCAACGTGACAAATGATTTAATGCTTTTGGATATAAGGTGCATCTAATGTATCTGGTAATGCTGTAAGCAATGGAGATTCTTTTTCTTTTTTGCCAAAAACAGATATTGAAACATATCTTTTAGGATGAGTTCTAATATCATCAAGTAAAATGTTTATTTTGTTGGTGGAGGCAGTAAGATTGTTATAGAGTACTTTGTCATTAACAAGTAATCCAAGAGTACCCTCTTTACTATTGATTTTCTCAATGGTTTTATTCAGAAATAATATAGTTGAATCGAGGGTTTGCAATGTGTTTTGAATTTCAAGTTGAGACAACTTGGTTGTTGTTTTATCTATGTTTTCAAACACTCTGTTTACTTTATTATTGTTAGAGGAAAGGTTTTCTGTTATAGAATTAATATTATTCAACGTTTTTGCAACAGCCCCGGTTTGATTGGTTAACATTGATTGGAGCGCACTACTTGAAACCAATAAGGAAGTGGTTAATTTATTAAGGTTTTCTATTGTTTTTGCAATATCGTTTTGGGCATTTTTATTTAAAAACTTGTTAGCATTAGATAACACAGAATCTAAGCTACTAACAGTTGAAACAACATTGTCGATAACCGGATTTACTTTCTCCATTACTTTAGACAGAATTTCTTTACTTGGGAGGGTAGCAATAGTATCTTCGTTTTTTAAAAAATCTTTTGCATTGCCTAAAGTTATATTCACTTTTGTTGTAGCTAATGGATTCTCTATAATAGAAGCAATAGAATTATTTGGGATGTCTATTTTTTGATTTAATAAAATAGCAACATCAAATGATTTCAGATCGGGAGTATTCTCGATTGAATTAATAATCCCTACTTGTAATCCATTTATAAAAACAGGGTTGGAGGGAGTAAGTCCTGATACATCATTGTATTTTGCATGAATGGTCATTTTGTTTGCAAATACATTTTTGCCCTTTAAAAAGTTGAAGCCAAAAATTAAAAGGATTACAGCTAAAAAAGCAAGGAGTCCAATTTTTGTTTCATTTGTTATTTTCACCGATTATAATTTTATGCTGAACAATACTGTTTATAAGTTACTGAGCTGCTGTTGATTGATTGTTATTGTTTTCTAATTGTGTTTTGTATTTTAAAACCGCATTGGTTATAACTTTTGCTAATTCAGTTTGACCAGCTTCGCTGTTTAAATAATTTTCATCTGATTGGTTGTTAATGAAGCCTGTTTCAATTAATATAGAAGGCATTTTGGTAGCCTGTAAAACCCAAATTCCTTTTTGACGTTGATTGACACCCAATGCCGGGCGACCTGTTTTTTCAATTTCATCATTTACTAATCTAGCTAACCAATCACTTTTTTCTTGATATCTTTTTGCATACACTTGTGCAATAGCTCTTCCTTCTGGAGAATTGAAGTCAAAGTTATTTAGCGAACTATCTTTTCCTGATTCAATTTCAAATTCAGATTCATTTTGACCTGATTCTGACATAATCGCTTTCAGCTTATCACTGGTTTTGTGTGCAGCAAAAATCCAAACACTTGTTCCATTTCTTGCAATAGGGAGTTTGTAATACTCATACACAGGCTCTACTGTTGTATATGGAGTGCTGATCTTCTTTTTTCTTCGACCTTTACCCTTATAGGTTATCTTATATTTAGTAACAGTATGAGATCCAACTTGTCTTCTTCCAGTTTGTAAAGGGCCAGAATCTGCATGAATACAAATAAACAAGTCGCCTTTGTTTTCATTTGCAATATTTGCTTTTTCTCTTGGGTCTTGATAAACATCAGAAGTTCTTGTTGGTATGATATTTAAATCTGGCATCTGTTTTTTTAATTCATCAACAAGCTTCAAAGAAATTGCTAATGTTACGTCTTTTTCATTTGATCTTAGAGAATGTTCATATTGTCCAACTGCACCATAATCAGTACCGCCATGTCCAGCATCTACAATGATAGTTTTTAATTTTTTTACAGATTGTGCGCAAAGACAAGTATAGAAAAAAAATATAGCTGTAAAAAAAATAAGGGGTTTAGATATATATTTAATCATAGAAATCAGATTTTTTATAGGGAATGTATCTAACAATTGATTCAATTGCTGATACATAATGTTAATATAGTTATTTTTGTTGAATCGATTATGAATCAACTAAACAAAGGTAAGGCAAAATACATATTTTATTGGCTAAGATATACCTTCTTTGCTTTCCTTTTTTTGTTGAATACTACAGAAGTTACTGCAAAAATTTATTTTTCTAGTAATTTAACAAATGATACAATTCCTAAGCTTTCAAATCTGAAAGGAGGATTAAAAGAAAACCTTGCTAATTCAGGTAAAGACACAAATCTAATTAACACAATAAAAAATATTTCTGATACAATCAGCCTCAAACAATCGATGGACACATTGAGTAGTCCCATTTATTATGAAGCCACCGACTCTATGGTGTTGGATATTTCTAATAATAAGATTTTTCTTTACGGTAAAAAATCGGAGGTTAAATACCAAGACAATCAACTAGCTGCGCCAGCAATCGTTTTTGATCAACAAACTAATTTAATTTCTGCTCATTTACTAAAGGATTCGAATGGAAGTGTTCTGGCTTACCCAATTTTCAATCAGGCTGATTTTAAAACTGTAAGTGATACAATACAGTTTAACATGAAATCAAAGAAAGGGCTCACCAAAGGAACATACACTCAGCAAGGGGATATGTTTGTGTATGGAGAAAAAATAAAAAAAATTGATAACAATGTTTTCTTCGCTCAAAATGGACGATTTACAACTTGCAACCTAGATACACCGCATTTTGCATTTGTAAGCAATAAAATAAAATTCATTAATCAAAAAGTTGCATTTACTGGGCCAGTGCATCCGGAAGTGGAGGGTATACCTTTACCAACTATTTTGCCATTCGGAATATATCCTATGAAGGTAGGTTTTCATTCAGGTTTCATATCGCCAAATTTTACAGCTAACCAACAATATGGCTTGGCGATGGAAGGCTTAGGGTATTATAAAATGATAAATCCAAGCTGGGATGTAGTAGTAAGAGGAACTCTTTATTCTTATGGAGGTTGGGTTTCGAGTATTAGTCCACGATATTATAAGCGTTATCGCTATCAAGGAAATTTTGCTTTAGATATGCAAAGCTTTAGAAATGGATTTAAAGGAGATCCTGATTTTTCAACTTCTAAAACATTTAATATTAGATGGTCTCACTCTGCTGATTCAAAAGCAAGACCAGGCGTCAATTTTAGCGCAAATGTAAATGCAGGTAGCAGTAAGTTTAACGCACAAGTGCCTAATAGCCCAGTAAGAAATTTTACTAATCAATTAAACTCATCTATTACTTATTCTAAAATTTGGAAGGATAAGCCTTATAATATTTCTGTAAGCGCTAATCATAATCAAAATACTGCACTACAATTAATAAACCTCAATTTACCAGACATTGGTTTTAATGTAAATACGCTATATCCTTTTAGAAAGCAAGAAGCAATTGGACAAATGAAATGGTATGAGAACTTGGGCATTGCTTTAAATACAAACGTAAAAAGCCTAACCTCTTTTTACGACTCTGCAAAAAATATTAGAGAACAAATATTGAAGAATTTTCAATGGGGTGCTACTCATAGCGTCCCTATTAGTTTGTCGCTTCCATCTTTAGGTCCAGTACAAGTTTCCCCTTCGATAAGCTATCAGGAAAAATGGTATCAAGAAAGATTTATTCGTAAATGGAATGCGACTAATAAAAAACTAGATACAGTAGTCAATAATGGCTTTTATAGTGCTCGCGACATGTCATATGGAATTGGAATGAGTACAAGAATTTTCGGTTTGGTGTCATTTAAAAAAAACAGTGCTATTCAGGCAATTCGTCACGAAATAAGACCTAATATCTCCATAAATTATAAACCAAATTTCAATGCTAATAGCTATTATGAAACACAAATCGATACGTTTGGCAGGTCTGCAAAGTATAGTTATTATGAAAGAAGTATTTACGGATCTTTTTCAGATGCAAAATTTGGAGGGATGAATTTTGGATTAGACAATGTTATTCAAATGAAATTGAAAAACAAGCAGGATACAACAAAGGGGGCGTTTAAAAAAGTTTCATTGATAGACGGATTAAGTGTTAACGGCAGCTATAATTTTTTAGTAGATTCATTTAAGATGAGTAATTTATCACTAACTGCTAGGAGTAACTTATTTGATAAAATAAATATTACAGCTAATGCACAATTTGATCCATATTTATATGATGAAAATGGAAAAAGAATTAATAAATTAGTTTGGACTAAAACTCCTGTTTCATTGGGAAAGATTACGAGTGGTGGGATTTCGTTACAGAGTAGATTTTCCGGAGGAGAAAAAAATAAAAAAAACAAGAATGCTAAAATAAATAATAATCATTCCGGTATGCCATTGGATGAGTTTCAGGCAGAATCGGCATTCATCAATAATAATCCGAATGATTATGTTGATTTTACTGTGCCATGGGATTTAGATTTTTCTTATTCCCTAAGATTTTCAAGATTCTTTTCAGCTGGAAAATTCCAATCAAAAACTAATCAGGATGTCAATATAAATGGTAATATCAATATTACACCCAAGTGGAAGATTGGACTATCAGGGTCGTATAACCTAAGTTTACATGATTTGGGGGTTATTTCTGTTAATTTATCAAGAGAACTTCATTGTTGGCAAATGTCAATTGTAATGTCGCCGGTTGGTAAGTATAGATATTTTACACTTAATATTAGCCCTAAATCTGGGTTATTGAGAGATATTAAAGTGAATCGTACGAGGTATTTTTATGACCTTTAATTTGCTGCGGTATTCATCAATTCATTCTTCTAGTATATTCATCTAGCATTATGTCGTACACTTTTTTATTCAGTTCTTTGGTACTCATTTCTTCATAAGATACTGGAGGTAAAAATACAAGTTCAAGTGGAGTAGGCCATAGGTAAAACTTTTTACGAATTGGCATTGCTGTAGATGAACCAATTATCAAGCAGGGTACAATTTCTTTTTTTGTTTCAATGGATAATTTAAAGGCACCATCAAAAAAGGGTTTTAGTAATAGGCTGCTTCTATTTCTTGTGCCTTCTGGATAGATGCACATGTGCATTCCTTTAGATAATACTTTTTTCATTTGTTCAAAACTTTGTCTTCTGCTTTTTTCATTTGTTCTATCCACTAAAACGGATCCCTTTTTGTAAAACAATCCGAATAATGGGATTTTTGAAAAAGAAGCTTTTGCAATAGTTTTATTTAGTCCGGGTACAAAAGGTGCTGATAGCGGAACATCCAATAATGAGTTGTGATTAAATACAACTACATAGTTTTTGTTTGCGCGGAAATATTGTCGACCTTTTATTCGAAGCGGGCATCCAATTATTAGTAGCCATATTCTCATCCAAATTCTTGAAACGGATATAAATAATTGCTGACTCTTTAGCTCATTTTTTATTAAGTAAGAAAATAATGCGGGGCCTATAAAAATTAAAAATGTGGAAACAAATGTGACTAGTCCCCATAGTGCCCATAATCTGGCAAAGATTTCTTTAAATATTTTCAAAACCTGTTTTAGATTTTATTAAAATGAATAGAATTACTAAGTGTTTTTAATTTCTACTTCTCCTTTAAAAACAAATTTGGCAGGCCCTATCAGCCAGATGTTATTAAATTCTGTATCGCTACATTTATTAAATTCTACGCTAAGCTTGCCTCCTAAAGTTTTTACTTCAACTCTATTGAATCCGCGTTCATTATGAGCTGCAATTAGAGCAGCAGCAGTAACTCCAGTGCCACAACTCAAAGTTTCAGCTTCAACACCTCGCTCATAAGTCCGCACAAAAATACTGTCATCATCCATGATTTCCACAAAATTCACGTTAATGCCTTTCTCTTTGAATTCTTTACTGTTTCTGATAGATCTTCCTAATTCAGTAACATTAACATCGTCAAGTGTATTTACTTGTTTTACATAATGTGGCGAACCGGTATCTAAAATAATGTCTCTATCTTGATAATTAATTTGAGTTACATTTTTCATTTTCAATCGGATATTGTCATCTCCATTTATTTCTGCTTCATGCATTCCATCAATAGCCCAAAACTGGTAAGTAAACTTGTGAAAGCCGAGGTCATAAAAGTATTTAGTTATGCATCTTCCTCCATTTCCACACATGGTACTTTCACTACCATCTGCATTAAAATATTTCATTTCAAAATCTACACCTTCTTTTTTATTGAGCAACATCAATCCATCTGCCCCCACACCAAATCTTCTATTACAAAGCCATTCGATATCTTTTTGTATTAAATTATCAAAATGATTAGTTCTATTATCTAAAATAATAAAATCATTGCCACAACCTTGATATTTACAAAATTCAATTATCATAGTGTTGAATAATTTATTGTTTCAAGAGCATGCTTAATAAGGTTTTCAACAGCTGCTTGTCCGTCTTTACTAAACTCTTTTGTAATTCTATTAGCTACAATCACATTGAGAGAGAGGCAATGATGACCCAAAACTTTTCCCATTCCATAAATTGCTGATGTTTCCATTTCGAAATTTGAGATACGATGATTTCCAAAATTAAAATTGGTAAGCAAATCAATTAAATGAGGAAAAGCCAAGCCCATTCTTAATACCCTTCCTTGCGGACCGTAAAATCCGGGACAAGTAACGGTTATGCCTGAATGAAATCCTTTTGTAAATTCTTTCAATATTTTCATGCTTGCTCCATTGATATATGGACTAATAGCGCTTTGATGCAACTGTGTATGTGTATTAAATGCCTGAATGATTTGTGAATCCTCCTGATTGTTTTCAAATCTATAAAAATGCATTAAATTATCTAAACCTAGCCCATGGGTACCCACAACAAAACTATCAACAGGAATTTCTTTTTGAAGAGAACCGCTTGTTCCAATTCTGATAATGTTCAGTGGAGTGATTTTTTCTTTTATTGTTCTTGTTTCAAGATCAATATTTGCAAGAGCATCTAATTCATTAATAACAATATCAATATTATCAGGCCCAATACCCGTGCTCGTCACGGTGATTCTTTTGCTTCCTAAATATCCTGTATGAGTGATAAATTCTCTGTGTTGAGTTTTATATTCTATTTTGTCGAAATGCTTACTAATTTCTTTTACCCTGTCAGGATCACCTACAATTAATATGTTGTTTGAGATTTCCTCTGGTCTACAATTCAAATGATAGATAGCTCCACGACTGTTTACTATTAACTCTGAGGCTTGGATTTTTGCCATTTTTTATTTTTTTAAAGAATGTTTTTTAAGAATTCATGTTTGATTATCAATAAAAATACCTTATTTTGCGACACTAAATTAAAGAAACATTAATTGTTTTTTTTAATGGTCCTGTGGCCGAGTGGCTAGGCAGAGCTCTGCAAAAGCTTCCACAGCGGTTCGAATCCGCTCGGGACCTCTAAAAATTGCCTGTTGGTTTACCTTCAGGCAATTTTTTTACAGCGAATTACATTCTATTCGGCAATTCATTACTCGTAAATTTGCAAGGGCAAAAAATTTAATACAAATTAAAATGAGGTATACTAAAATAATAGGATTATTAATTTATCTTTTATTAATTGCAGTTTGTTTTTTACCCTGGACTTACCACGCAGATTTACATAAAAACTTCACGGGTTTTTTTTCGGAAAATAATATTTATGGTAAACCTGGAAAGTTTTTTACCATTTTTTCAATTGTTTGCCTTTTATGTATTTTTATCGACAGGGTAGTGGCTAAGTTTATTCATTTGTTTTTCGCTGGTTTGATTATAGCATATGCATTGAAAACATATCACCTCTTTACCTCTTCTTACAATGCCTATACACCTGAAAAACTTCCGGGTATTTATTTTTTGATGATATTGTCAATTTTATCTCTCCTCATTGCTGTTTTTCCGGATTTGAAAATCAAACAAAAAAAGAAGGGCGAATAAATTTTCAGGATTCCATTATAGGTTGAACATCAACAACAGCATCTAAATTTAATTTGCCAAAAAGATGTGGGAATTCTTCATCTACAGAAGGGGAGTGCTCATAAACTAATCGTGCTGTTAATTTCGACTCTTCAATACACAATAAAACCAAATCAGAAATCCCTTGGTAATAACGGTTAAGCACACCTTTAACTTGCTCTTCTTTGCTCATGTGGATAAAACCCTCCAAAGCTAGTGAATCAGCAGCATACCATCCTTGATCAAGAGCGGCTTTCCAATTAGTAGCAGTTGTTACGTGATAAATCATTCTTCAATTTTATTGGCTAATGAAATTAATTCTTCCATTTTATAGCGATTATTATCGTTGTCAAAACAAATGCTTAATTCTTCTAAAAGAAATTTGATTGTTTTCTGATTACTTAATGGTCTATAAAACGAAGGCGATATTGTAGTAGACATTTTTTTTAAATAGTTTTCAATGTCTTTATGCGTATACATTTGACCGGAATTAGGATCTATATAAAAAAGTATTTTTTGAGAGGGATGTCCGGTAGGTTGTAAAATATCGAATTGTTCATCAAAATAAGCAAGTAAAAATTGATTCGGAATGGATACTGCTTTAACGGAGATGTCGAGTAAGTTGCATAGAATCAAATAAATGATTCCATTACCAACCATGTTGCCGGTTTTAGTTTCTAAAGTTTTATTTATTAAAAAATGATCAGGATGATCATAGCTGTATTCAACACCTGTTTGGCGATAATAATTATAGATAATGCTATTTAGCACACCGATTTTTTCAAGAGGGGTTAAATAATTGTTTAATTCAAGCCAAATGTTTCGCCTTAACTTTTCAATATCTTGAAAAATTGAGTTTGTATTTAAATCTGGGTAATGATATTTTGATACAATGATGGATCCGCTTATTAAGTCACCTCCAATGGCAAGCCACTCGTCAAATGAAGCAGTAAGGTCTTTGAAATGCAGCCCATGTATGAGTAATTCTATTCGTTCTTGAACTGCAGGATTGGTATTGTTTTCCCAATAAGTTTCAAGGTTAGGGATTATGCCTTTTCCAAATGAAATAATTTTATCACTAACGGAGTGGTATACCACTTCATCTGGATCTTCCAATAGTTGTAACAGTGCTTTTATTTCTTTGTTTTCTTGCAATTACAGAATTTAATAATTGCTACAATTTCGCACACAAAAAACAGATTAAGTTAAAATGATTTCCACATAAGTGGTTAACTTTTTTTTGTTGCTTTTTTTGTTACAGTTTTTTTAGGAGCAGCTTTTTTCTTAGCAGCTGTTTTTTTGTCGAATGCTTTTGGATCTTGTTCAACAATCATTTTTTTAATTGCTTCTAAATCCAGTACAGCTAATTCTTCTGCAGTATATTTTCCATTGGCACCTTTGCCAATAATCTTAAGCATTTTTTTTCCAAACTTTATGAAAGGGCCCCATCTTCCATTTTCTATCGAAATCTTTTCATCTGGCCATTGTTGAATATATCTGTTTGCTTCTTTCTCAATTTTCTTTTCAATCAATTCATTGCAATCTTGTTGAGATAAGTTATCGAAATTATATGCTCTGGGAATATTGATAAATAAATCATTCCATTTTATAAAAGGCCCAAATCTGCCTTTCCCTTTGGTTATAGGTTTTTCATCATAAAACCCAATGGGAGCATCTTCAGTTTGTTTGGCATGAATGACTTCAATAGCTCTATTTAAATCCACATCTGTAGGTTCTTCTCCTTTAGGTAATGAAATAAATTGTTCACCCCATTTTACATAAGGACCAAACCTGCCAATATTAACAGACACTTCCATTCCTTCGTGTTCGCCTAACATTAAAGGCAGTTTAAATAAATCTAATGCTTCGTCTAAATTGATTGTTTCAATACTTTGACTTGCTTTTAATTTTGCAAATCTTGGCTTTTCTTCATCTGTTTGACTGCCTATTTGTACCATTGGACCATAACGTCCCATTCTTGCAATCAATGGCTTCCCATCTTCCGTTACCCCTAACACTCTTTCGCCAACTGCTCTTTCGGCTGTTTCTAGCGTATGTGCTACGCCGGTATGAAAGGGAGTATAAAAATCTTCTACCATTTTATTCCAAATTATTTTTCCATCAGCAATTTCATCAAATTCTTTTTCAATGTTTGCAGTGAAGGAATAATCCATCACATTCTTAAAATGTTGACTTAAAAAATCCGTTACAATTAGACCTAAATCAGTAGGGAATAATTTTGATTTTTCTGCGCCTGAATTTTCTTGTTCTGTGATTTTTTGTATTTGATTATTATGTAGTTTTAGAATACGGAATGCTCTTTTCAATGCCTCCTTATCTTTTTTCTCAACATAATTCCTTTTTATTATCGTAGAAATAGTAGGGGCGTAGGTACTAGGTCTTCCAATACCTAATTCCTCCATCTTTTTTACAAGAGATGCTTCAGTATAACGAGCACTGTGTTTGGTGAATTTTTCAGTAGCGGTCATTTGATTAAACGCAAGATTCTGGCCAACAGTTAAATTTGGTAATCGGCTTTCTCCCTCAGGTGCATCCTCATTTTCATCATCATCGTTACCTTCTAAGTAGACTTTTAAGAATCCATCGAATTTGAGCACCTCACCTGTTGCACTAAGAGTTGCCTGATTTGTACTGATATTTATTTTAGCTGTTGTTTTTTCAAATTCTGCATCACTCATTTGTGAAGCAATTGTTCTTTTCCATATCAACTCATATAAACGATTTAACTCTGGGTCAGCAACGGTATGGTTTTCCATGTAAGTTGGTCTAATCGCTTCATGGGCCTCTTGAGCACTTTCGTTTTTGTTTTTAAATTTTCTCACTTGAAGATATTTATCTCCATAAGAATTGGCTATCTCTGATTTAATCGCATCCATGGCGGTTTCGCTCAAACTCACGCTATCCGTTCTCATATAAGTTATCTTTCCGCTTTCATATAGCCTTTGAGCCAATAACATTGTTTTACTAACACCATAGCCAAGTTTTCTACTTGCTTCTTGTTGTAGTGTTGATGTAGTAAAGGGAGCAGCAGGTGTTCTTTTTCCTGGCCTTATTTGGATATCACTTACTGTATAATTAGCTCCAATACAAGACGTGAGAAATTTTTCTGCTTCTTCTTCTTCATTGTATTTTTCTCCTTCTGCCTTAAAGTTTACTGTCTTGTTGTTTAAATCAGTAGCTGCTAATGAAGCCTCAATTTTAAAACTATTGGTAGCTTTGAAATGATTGATTTCTCTTTCCTTCTCAACAATTAATTTAACTGCTACACTTTGCACTCTACCTGCACTTAAACCACCTTTTTGACCAATTTTTCTCCATAATACCGGACTTAATTCAAAACCAACCAATCGATCTAACACTCTTCTTGCTTGTTGTGCATTTACAAGATTCATGTTTATTAGTCTTGGGTTTTGCACCGCTTTTTGTATTGCCGGTTTAGTGATTTCGTGAAAAACAATGCGCTTTGTTGTTTTTGGATCGAGGTTCAACACCTCAGCCAAATGCCAACTGATACTTTCTCCTTCACGGTCCTCATCCGATGCCAACCAAACTTCTTCCGATTTTTTTGCAAGACTTCTCAATTCTCTCACCACTTTTTCTTTTTCATCTGGTATAATATATTTTGGAAGGAAATGATTATTGACATCAATACCCATGTCATTTTTCTCAAGGTCACGGATATGTCCGAAACAACTTTTCACTTCAAAGTCCTTTCCTAATATCGCTTCAATGGTCTTAGCTTTTGCCGGAGACTCTACTATTAATAGGTTTTTAGCCATGATTTTTATTAATTAAAGATGCCAAATTTTCAAATCCGATGAGTTTATTTATCATGGTTTGAGTTTGCAATATTAGTTTAAAATTGAAAAAACAAAATATTTCTTTCATCAGTATAGTATAATTATTAAAAATTCAATAATTGAAATACACCACTAAAATCAATTCATTTTTTATTTTGCAATCTTGTTCAAAACAAAAAAAACTTCTGAAAAGCGCTTTCAAATAACTTTGATAAATCTACTCTCGACAATATATCCGCATTCTTGTATTGAATAAAATAGCTTCAGCAATACAACGCAAAGATTGATTTTGTTTTTTTAGAAATGATTACTAAAAACATGTTTTTTTTACTTATTAAACAGCGTTTTATCCTAACATAAAATAGTTTATTCACTTATTTCATTGGTTGTTTGTAATTTGGTAGAGTGTTTTGCGTCTTTTCAATACATCTTTCCTAAAAACAAAAATGGAGTTATAAGTATGAAAGTTTCAATTATAGGTTATGGAAATGTTGCTACCATTTTAGGTAGAAAAATCATTGCTTCTGGTCATGAAGTAGTACAAGTTGTTGGCAGAGATATTGAAAAAGCTAAGTCTCTAGCTGAAAAGCTGTTTGCAAAAGCTTCCAACTTTACTGATTTGCCAGACAGTAATACCGAGTTGTTTATTATTGCACTTTCGGATAGTGGAATACAAGAGTGTTTTTCTTTTTTGAAATCCAGTACAGCTTTGGTCGTGCACACTGCAGGTTCGGTTTCAAAAGATGTTTTACAAAATGTTTCAGCGCATTACGGTGTTTTGTATCCACTTCAAAGTTTAAGAAAAGAGATGGATCAGATTCCAGCTATACCCATTTTGATAGATGCTAATTCAGAAAAAGCTATACAAACAATTAAGCTATTTGCAGAATCTATATCCAATCAAGTATGTTTTTCAAATGATGAAGAACGATTGAAGTTACATGTAGCAGCTGTTTTTGTAAATAATTTCACCAATCATTTATATCATCTAGCAGAAATAATTTGTAAAAAAGAAAAAATCGATTTTGAATTATTAAAACCATTAATGCAAGAAACCCTTTCGCGACTTAATGCAGCTTCTCCAGAATTTTTACAAACTGGACCTGCCATTAGAAAAGACATGTCAACTGTAGAAAAACATCTTAATATATTGAATGAATTTCCTCAACATAAGACTGTTTATCAAACACTAACAGACAGCATTATGCTACATTATTCGTAAGGAATTACAATATCTGTCTGAACTTGATAGGAATCTTTTGCTTTGCCATTTTCATCTAATGGATCTTCAACATAAATTTCATAGGGCTTGTCAATAGCTTTCTTTTTATTGTCTTTTAACCACTCATTGAGGATTTGATAAGCCTGAACTGTTTCTTCATAAGGACCAAAAAAATGGGCTACAATAACTTTTCTTTTGCCAATATGTTTGTAAATAATGCCTGGTTCAAGTTTTGTAGGCTTTTTGTCAATAGCAATTCCAGCTTCAAAAAAGAATGGCGCTTTTTGTGTTTTATAACAGGCCATCGGATGTCCCATGATTTTAAGCTTGGAGTGTTTGATGAAACTACTAAGTCGATCACTATAAATAAAACCTAATTTCAGGCTTAATCTAACATTATTAACTGCGCTATCTTTTACTGAAATAAAATGATAAGGCAGAGCAACGGTATCGGCAATATTTATAATTGGGGCATTCCTTGGAGTACTATCCGACTTGCTTCTTGGTTTGTTTTCTTTTAGAATTACAGTATCTTTTGGTTCGTCATTTTCATTGTTTACTTTACAAGATATGATCAAGTTTAAGACAAACAGTACCAATAAAATATTTTTCATTTGCTATTTTTAGATGTTTATGTATAAAGAATACAATAACACATCAAAAATACTACCTTTTAGCAAGTTCTTTTTTTTAATTCGTAAAATTTTAGTGATTTGATGTAGGTTTGCATCATTATTTTAAAAGTATGTACAATATCACATTTAATTTTGAACAAAAAGGACTTGAAGCTATAACCATTACAAACATTGAGGCAGACCAATCTATTTTGGAAGTAGCATTAAAAAACAATATTGAATTGCATCATAATTGCGGCGGCGTTTGCGCTTGCAGTACCTGCCATTTGTATGTAGAATCGGGCGAAAACTTTATCGAGGAATTATCAGACAGAGAGGAAGATTTTATTGATCGTGCTGTAAACCCACGTCTGAATTCAAGACTTGGTTGCCAATGCCTGTTGTTTGAAGGCAATGGAAATATTACTGTTACCATACCAGATCAAACACAATTTTTAGGAGAATAATTTATCACTTAATTTAAAAAATACTTGACATGACTTTTGAACCACCTATTCATTGGAACGATTATGAAGATATTGCTATGAAATTATATGAAAGGTTTGGAGATGATTTTGGAGAAAGTAAAATATATAGAATTCGTTTTACGGATTTGCATAAATGGGTAATGGAGATTCCAAATTTTTCAGGTAAAGCTGAAGAAAGTAATGAAGGTCATTTGGAAATGATACAAAGTAGCTGGGTGTATGAATGGAGAGATTGCCAAAAAGGATAACTCAAATCATTTTTCTTTTCGTGAATCAGACTTCAATTTATAATAGCTTCATTTTATGAACGTATTAGAAAGTTTCAAGCAAATTAAATTATTTGTAATCGATGTTGATGGGGTATTAACTGATGGTAAGTTATGGCTAATAGACTTAGAATTGGTTAGATCTATGAATATTAAAGATGGGTTTGCTATTCAATTGGCTGTACAAAAAGGTTACCATATAATGATAATATCCGGAGCGAAAGATACAGGTGCTGTTGAAAATCGATTAAAGGGATTAGGTGTTAGTGATATTAATATGGGAATAAAAGACAAGGCTTTTTTATTGAATCAAAGAATAGTGGAAAAAGGATATAATAAAAATGAAGTATTGTACATAGGCGATGATATTCCCGACTATAAAGCAATGCAATTAGCTGGTGTATGTTGTTGCCCCATAGACGCTGCGTCTGAAATAAAATTATTGGCTCATTACATTTCTCCACTAAAAGGAGGGGAAGGTTGCGTTAGAGACATCATTGAAAAAGTATTAAAACTTAATCATAACTGGGACCTAGAAACGAACACTGTCTCAAAATAAGTTTTTGCAAAACACCATAAAGATTTCAAATGAAACTGATTACGGCCTTTTTTAAATTGATTCGTTGGCCGAATCTTTTTTTTATAATTCTTACTCAATTTGTTTTTTATTTCGCTATAGTTGAATCTGTTTATTTTCCTGAGTCTTCGCTCAACTTTGATATTACACAGCTTAATTTGAAGTTTTATTTATTGGTGTTTTCTTCTGTAGCTATTGCTGCTGCAGGGTACATTATCAATGATTATTTTGATTTGCAAATTGACAGCATCAATAAGCCAGATAAAATAGTGGTGGATGTTGTCATCAAAAGAAGGGCTGCAATAATTTGGCATTTTGCTTTATCGTTTATAGGTATTGTAGGAAGTTTTATTGTTAGTTATAAATCAAACAATTGGGTTATTGTATTCGCAAATGTTTTTTGTGTTATTTTATTGTGGTTTTATTCGACTCATTTTAAGAAGAAGTTATTAATAGGCAATATTGTTATTTCAATGCTCACTGCTTGGGTTATTTTAGTAATCTATTTTTATGTAGGTGCCAATTTGTTTTTGATAAAAGGTTGGAATCTTTCATCTCATCCATTCAACGAAAAGTTGTTATACAAACTAACTATTCTTTATGCAGGTTTTGCATTTAATATTTCACTCATCAGGGAAATAGTAAAAGATATGGAAGATATGCAGGGAGATGCAAATTATCATTGCAAAACAAT
>Ga0209188_1001628_pt1 | contig 17634 bp, 16 predicted proteins | sample C_130625_EF_Meta_FD_187307 | JGI IMG/M metagenome (GOLD analysis project Ga0209188, IMG submission 187307) | Freshwater microbial communities from Lake Croche, Canada to study carbon cycling - C_130625_EF_MetaG (SPAdes) (version 2) | ecosystem: Environmental > Aquatic > Freshwater > Lake...
TATCTGGTGCTGGTTCTTCAATAACTGGTGCTGGTTCTTCAATAACTGGTGCTGGTTCTTCAATAACTGGTGCTGGTTCTTCAATAACTGGTGCTGGTTCTTCAATAACTGGTGCTGGTTCTTCAATAACTACTGGTGCTGGTTGTTCAACAACTAGTGCTGGTTCTTCTTCAACCGGTTCCTCCATAACAATTGTTATATTTTCATTTTGGACAGCTTCCATATAAATTATATAATATATAATTACAATATAATTCAATATAAAAAACATTTTTCCTAAAATTATTATTATACATATTTATCCAAAATACATTTTGGAATTAAAACGTCTTTCAAAGTATCCAATTTTTTAAAACATTTATTTATTGTAACTTCACTTACTCCACACACATTTTTGATACTTAACTTGCTGATATTCAAATTACAATTATATGATATAAAATACATTATACCAGCAGCAACAGCATGAGGAATGTTATCTGAAATAATATTATTTTGTTCCACTTTATTCGTTACAAATTTTGCTAACATTGTAAGTTCTTGATTGAAATTCAGTTTACTACAATAACGATCAATAAATGAACTTGGCATAGTAACGCATAAATCTGTTTGTTGTGATGGATCTATATTCCGTTCTATATTGTGTAAAATATTAACAGCCATTGAACAACCATTAGTCGCACTCGTCTTATCCAATTTGAATATTTCAGCTATTTCATGAGGCGTTCTTGGACAACCATTCAATCTACAAGAAATATAAATAGAAGCTGATTTGATCCCATCTCTATTCATTCCACGAAACATCTTTTGTTCAGAAATATCTTTATGAATAGCAATAGCATCGTCTATAAATATTTTTGGTATTCCAGAATTTTGTGCCATAATAGTAATAAATTGGAATTCATCGTATAATGATTTTTCTTTGTGAGGCATAGATTGCCATTCCGCCCATTTGCGAATTTTTTTCATTTCATAAGATGAATTAGATGAACATAGTACTTTACAGCCAAAAGATGATTCTACTAATAAAGGGTTTATTGGGTTACCACAACGGGTAGGATCATTTGCGTTTTTGTCATCATTGCCATAAAATCTCCATTCAGGTGAATAATCTAAAGTGTCTTTACATATAACTCCACAAGTTTTATTAGTACACGTAGGGAAACCATCTTCCATTATAACTAAAGGTGATTGACATAAAGAACATAAATCAATATCTTTATTTTTATTATATACACATTCCATTTCATCATTCATTTCTTCACTTAATTCTTTTTTATCGCTATCAAAAATATCCCATAATTTATTCTTGTCTATATTTGTTAAATTTGTTTTCTTTTTTTGAGTTTTTTTTATATTTTTATCTATTATTGGTTTGGCTTCAAATTCTTCATTTTCTATTTCAACAACCGTATTGTTCATATAATTATTTACATTTATAACAGAGTTATTTTTTTTTGTTTTAACGCGTATTTTAAATGTTTCACTATTTGTAATCATATTTATGTGTTTGAATTATTATAAAAAAATATAATAATTCAATTTTTTATTTTTTCACTATGGCTGAAATGAAACTTTTTTTTCTATTTTTTCAAACATATCAGAACCGTACACCAAATTTCCGCTAGGTTTATATTGACCAATAGGCGTATAATTTTTTTGGTCTTTTTGAATATTAGATTGTTTATCATTAAGCAATATTTTACCGTTTATTTCATCTTCTTTATCATCTTGTTTAGATATGATTTCTCCTTTTTCGTTTATAACCATGCCTGTTTTTTTTTTAAATTCATTTCTAACATAAGATGGTACCCAATTTATCCAAGATATAAATATCGCATTAGGATGTACATATTTTACTAGGAACCCATTATCTTCTAATTTATTTACTAAATAAGCAATACAATCACCTTGGTCATATAAAGGTTCTCCAAATATATATTCAGGAACTATGAACCATATATGTTTGTCATTTACTTTATTGCGAGCAGTGAATGTTATTCGTTTATGTATTCTATTTAATAATTTATTGAATATAGTCAATTGTTTCAATTCACGTTGTTGTTTTTTTTCATATAATTCATCTATATTTACTTTTCCTCGGCTTTCTTCGTCATTGACATACAAAAAAGACGACATTATATTTATTGGTAGAAAAAATATAAAAAAAAAATACTAATTTTATTTATGGAAAATGATAACAACAATGAAATAAAACAAAATGAAACAAAAATTAGACATTTAGTTATATCAGGGGGTGGAATAGTAGGATTCTCATTTTATGGACTATTGCGTGAAACACACAAAAAAGGAGTTTGGAATATTCATGATATTCAAACAATATATGGAACATCAGTTGGTTCTATAATTGGTGTTTTTATAGCATTGAAATATGAATGGGATGTAATTGATGATTATTTGATAAAGCGTCCTTGGCATAATGTTTATAAATTTTCTATGGATTCATTATTGTTAGCATTCCATACAAAAGGTCTATTGGATAAAAAAATAATAGAAGAAACGTTTTCACCTTTATTTAAAGGCAAAGATATTGATATCAATGTGTCTTTGAAAGATTTTTTTGAAATCACAAATATTGAATTACATATTTTTTCAACGGATATTAATACATTCAATCTAATAGATTTTTCTTATAAAACACACCCTGAATGGTCAGTCATTGACGTAGTATATTGTTCTTGTAGTCTTCCTATATTATTTCAACCGATTATAAAAGATAATATATGTTATTGTGATGGAGGGTTTATCGCAAATTATCCTGTTAAACAATGTATTGAAAATGGAGCCTCCCCAGATGAAGTATTTGGTATGTGTAGAAATTCTATATTTGATGAAAGCAGTAAAATTACTGAAGATTCTACGTTGATTGACTATATTTTTAATTTATTATATAAAACTATTGATAAAGTATTGAACATTAAAAAAGATTATTCTATTAGAAAAGAAGTTTTTATAAAATGTCCGCCTTTGTCTATTTATGATATTTATGAAACTGCTTCTTCTATGGAAAAACGATTAGAATTGATTTCTAAAGGATATTGTAATGAATAAATTATTTTGTAACATAAACAATATGAATAACATAATATATTATATATTATGTTATATCAAGAATTTTTTATTCATAGAAAAAATACTTTTGAAAAGTCATTTGAATTGTTATTAGAAAACTACAAAAATAAATCAATAAATATAGTTGAATTAGGAACTACAAGAAGTTTTCTATCCGGTGTATTATGCTATGATCCTTCTTATTTCAATTTTAATGAACCACATAATTGGGATTGGGGTGCAGGTATATTTACCAAAGTATTCAGTGATAATATGAATAATAATGATATGAATTATAAATTATATTCTGTTGACCCAAGTCTTGATGCGATTAATGTTTCAAAACATATTTGCTCAGACAATAATAATATAATATATATAAATGATTATTCTACTAATTTTTTACAAAACATTGATTTCAAAATAGACTTTATATATATGGATCATATGGAATCTTCAGAAGAGGCTTGTATACAACATCTAACTGATGCTAAAATAATTATTGAAAATGATTTATTATCTGAAAATGGAATAATTTTGATAGATGATGTAAATTATCCTGATTATATCAACTCAAAGGGTAAATATAGTATTCCTTATTTTTTAGAGAATAATTTTCAATTAGTTATGGGTGAATATCAAGTAATTCTTGTAAAATCATAAAACAAATTATTTTCTTTTATAGGTAACATATTGATAAGGTACATTTTTATTTTTTGAATATAATATTTCAGACATTTTTTCTACTTCAAAATATTCTTCTAGATATTCTTTATCAAAAGGAAAATAGCTATCACCATCTATTATTTCATCAACCATAGTTATATGTAATTTATTACAGTTTTCAATGAATATTTTGTATATTTCACTACCTCCTATTATAAATATTTTTTGATTATATTTTTGATTTGTTTTTATCATATTGTTCATATCTTCCATAGTTGTGAATAATACATTATCAATAAAATTATTATTATTATAAATTGTTCTTGATAAAACGACGTTCAATCTATTTTTCAAAGGTCCATTTGGTAAACTTTCAAATGTTTTTCTTCCCATAATTATTATATGGCCTTTTGTCAATTCGCTAAAATTAGCAAGATCTTCTGGTATATGCCAAGGTAATTTATTATCACACCCAATAACGCCGTTTTTACTCATAGCTACGATTAATTCATAATTCATTTTTTATATAAAATGAATTATTCTTTATTACATTATACCATTGTATTAACAAATTGTTCCAATGTATATTCTGTTATTTTGGAATCAAATTCAATAACTTGATTATCTTTCAACATTTTGATAGTTGGATATGATTCAATATTATACTTATTGATTACTTTTGTTACCTCAGCATTTTCATCTGTACAGTTATAGTCTAAACATTTAATAACATAATCTCCTTTTTCTTTACCATCATACAATTTCGCAAATTTTTCCCATTCTGGTTTTGCGGTTTTACAATGAGGGCACCAGTCTACATTGAAAAAATAAATAATAACTTGTTGAGGTCTTTTATTAGCATTTGCTACATCAGCGAATTTATTATCTTTTTTTTTCATATTTTTCATATAATAATTATTATAAACATAGGTTGCTGCTAACAAAAATATAACAACTAATATTGCTATCAAAATATATCTTGAATATGGTGAAATTATTTTTTTTATTACTTCTATAAACGATGCCATTATATATTTATAATTATATATTGTGTATTGGAAATTATACTAATTACTTCTAAATATTTATTTTACAGTAAATAAATTAAAATGATTTTATTGATATCTTATAATAATATGTCTAGTATAAAAAATAACATTCATTATATAACTATTGCTACAAAACCACATCCTATATTAGAATTAATAAAAGATCGTGTAGAGAAACAAGGTGAAAATATTACTATTCTTGGGTTAGAAGAGAACCGTAATATCGGTTGGAATGATCGTGCTAATTTTGGGGTAAAATTAAGAGAAGTATATAATTATATATGGAATGTTGATTTAGACCCAGATGATATTATTTTATTTAGTGATGCGTATGATGTAATTTATTGTGGAAATCATCAAGAAATTATTAAACGTTATTTAATACTGGATAGTCCTATAGTGTTTGGTGCCGAAACATTGTGTAATCCTGACCCAAATAGAGAAGCTGAATATAAAAATAGACATTTACAATTCCCTTTTTTGAATAGTGGTTTATATATTGGGCGTGTATGGGCATTGCGTGAATGTATGATAGGTTATAGTTTTAATGATGCTGATGATGATCAAAGATATTGGACAAATTATTTATTCAAGAGACCCGATCTTATTAAATTAGATTATCATAATTCCTTGTTTTTGAATACTGCTGGAATTGATATTAAAGAAATACATTGGGATAGAAGCATAGCCAAATACAAAGATAAAACGCCATTATTCGTTCATGTAAATGGACCTGATAAAAGTGAATTGAAATATTTTTTGTAAATATTTTTTTATCATTTTAGTATAATAGTATTCATATTGAATATTTAGTTATGGTTTATAAAAATAGAAAAACAAAAAAAAATTATTCTGTGAGAACATTAGATAATTTGAAAATACCCGTATATACAGAAAAAGATTATGAAAGCAATGATGGTATGTTAACAACAGTATGGGGACCAAGTATGTGGCATTATTTACATACTATGAGTTTTAATTATCCAGTGAAACCAAAATGTTATGAAAAAGAGCATTATAGAAATTTTGTATTGAGTTTGAAATATGTATTGCCATGCGGAAAATGTCGTAAAAACTTATGTAACAATTTTCAGAAATTACCATTAAAAATGTCTCATATGAATTCTCGCGCCACATTTTCAAAATATATTTATGATTTACATGAATTAATCAATACTATGTTGAATAAAAAATCTGGGTTATCATATGAACAAGTGAAAGAGCGTTATGAACACTTTCGTTCTCGTTGTACCAAACCTGTAAAAAATGCTACAAAGAAAAAAACTATGAAAAAACACAAAGAAAATGGATGTACAGAACCTCTTTATGGAGAAAAATCAAAAGGTGTTTTACGAATTGTTCCACAATCTGAAAAGTGTGAAAGTTTAGAAGTAGACGAAAAATGTATTAAATTTCGTGGCGGTAATATTGTTTAGAAATTTTTGTCTAAGAGAACCAATACGTTTTTTGGAATATATATCTTTAGCAAATATATAATATAAAATATATATAAATGGATATTACAAAAGATTTGGATACAGAAAAATTTACAGAATTTAAAATTGATGAAAAAAAACAAAATGATAAAGATGTTGGTTCACAACCTTTCTGGTTTGATAATCCAAATATATTGTTAGATAAGAATTACATATTTGAGTTTTTCCCAATTGAACCTATGTCTTATAATCAAAAACTTAATGCTATTACCCGTATCATTATTGTATTATCTATAATTGGCTTTGCTATTTCAAGAAGCATTCGCATATTAGTCATAAGTGGAATTACAATTTTCGCAATATTTTTGTTTCATTATTATCACGAAAAAGAGAAACAAAAAAATGAAACCAAGAAACCTAATTTAGATAAAATAGAGAATTTTGATAACCCTGCGATGGCTTATTTGAAAGAGAGTGGAAATAATATTCCATCTGATGTATTTGATGTACCAAATTCGAGTAATCCATTTAGTAATGTTCTTGTTACTGATTATGATTATAATCCTAATAAAAAACCAGCACCTCCTGCTTTTAATGATAATGTAAATAAAGATATTTTGAAACAAGCCAAACAATTAGTTAGTGAAGCTAATCCTGACCAACCAGACATTGCTGATAAATTGTTCAAAGATTTAGGAGAACAATTTGTATTTGAACAATCATTGCGACCATTTAATAGTAATCCAAACACTACTATTCCAAACGATCAAGCTGCTTTTGCTGAATTTTGTTATGGTAGTATGATATCTTGTAAAGAAGGCAATAAATTTGCTTGTGCTCGCAATTTATCTAGATATCAAATGTAGGAAACCAAGGTTTTCCCCTATACCCCTTTCCTTTTTATTAGTATCTGGTTAGAAAATCCCGAGCTACCTGATACCCTTCCTTTTAGTAATATCTCTTTAGAAAAACCTAGGTTTCCTGTAAAAAAAACTCTTATTATAATATAATATATTATAACAAGATGTCAAGTTCTTCATATACTTTCAATAATATGGGTAGAATTGGATTAGATGCTACTGATTTAACACAACGCAATATGCACAATACTCGTTTTTCTAACTATATGCTTTCAGAATTCTTTAGCGATAAAACAACAAATAGTCAAGTGAAATTTGCTACACAACAACCTACTATGATGGTAAGTGGAACTGGTATTGCTAGTTCAGTTATTGATGTTAATTCTATGCTTACATTGAAAAGTGAACAAGAAAGACCTTTAGAGAAACTTATGTTACATCCTAGACCTTTTTTGACTGTTCCTTATTTAGGAAGAGGTAGTTGTGACCCTACTTTGGAAAGTCAACTTCAACAAGGTGAAATCGTTAGTGACAAAAAGAGTGTTTCTACTATTATGGAGCAATCATTCAGTAATTATGTTATGTATCCTACTGATACAAATATGGAAGAACGTGTTAAAAATCCTGCTTTTACAGTTGAAGAAGCCGCTTTAAATGGTTGGGTTCGTGGAGGTCAAAGTTCTCGCAATTTTTTAGAAAAATAATTTAGCAATCTTTTAATAATATATATTGGTAATATATATTCTTGAATATGGACAGTGAAAATAGTAAGCACGATGAAATTTTACAAATGTTAAGTGAAATTAAAAATAAGATAGATAATGTTGAAGATGAAGTGAAAAATGTTAATGAAAAAGTAGAAAATATAACAAGTAATACAGATGATAATGAAGTTTCACCAGTTATTGATGAAACAGAAGAGAATGAAGCTTCGCCAGTTATTGATGAAACAGAAGAGAATGAAGCTTCGCCAGTTATTGATGAAACAGAAGAGAATGAAGCTTCGCCAGTTATTGATGAAACAGAAGAGAATGAAGCTTCGCCAGTTATTGATGAAACAGAAGAGAATGAAGCTTCGCCAGTTATTGATGAAACAGAGGAGAATGAAGTTTCACCAGTTATTGATGAAACAGAAGATAACGAAGTTTCACCAATTGGTGAAGAAAGAGATAATGATATGGATACTTCACTAATTGCTGATAATAAAGAAGAAGAAATAGAAAACACAGGAGGTAAAAATAATCGTAATATTTCAATGAAAAGACGTGGAAAACGCACCAAACGTCAATTGAAAAAAGGTGGTCGTCATAGTCGTAAAACAAAAGGTGGAAAGGGTAGAAAATCGAGAAGAAATTCTAAAAAAAACCATAGAAGAAAATGAGGAGGCCCACCATCTATTATTGACGAATAAATCATAATATAATCTGAATGACGTTATTATAAAAATAACTGACAAGACGAATAAAAATAATATTTATAAAACAACATAAATATTATTTTGTTAATAAAACCAATGGAATTGTATATAGAGAATTATGATTTGAAAAAAGATGTGTATTATTCAAATACTACAGATTATCGTAAATGTTTGCGAGAACTATTCCATATGAAATGTATATTCAATCCTGAATTGGAAGATATAGATGAAGAAACAAAAGATGAATTATTGTATGATGAAGAAAGAATGTCTTTCGTAATGGACGAATTATATAACGCTACTAAAAATAACGACTGTTTCAACGAACTGTATGATTTGGCTGCTGCAACTATGTTTTCAACTGATAGGACTATCGGACAGGCAGTTTTGTTCTCATATGATTATTTGTGTTATTTTCATAATTGTTTAGCCAGTTTTTTGAAAGGCGAATTTGATAACAAAAATGAATATTATTTATTATTGAAAATGAAACTAACATAAAATTATAATATACTATATTATATATTATAATGGCATCTACAAGAAATAAAAATACACCTGGTAATTATAGTGCTGAACAATGGTCATTGGGAGAACAAATAAATTATAATACTTATCAATCCTATGGTGTTCCTCAAACTACATATTTTGCCGGAGATGGGTTATTACACGGGCGTGTAGCATCAGAACAATTATCTAATAATTCTTGTGATATTGAGTCGCAATTATTCGGTATTGGTTCTACTAATTTAGTTAACCCAATGTCTCACTCTGTTCCTGAAATAAAACCTCTTGGTTCATTAGCTGTAATGGATAAAATACCTTTGATTATTCCTGGTGATTTAGTTATTCAAGGAGAACAACGATATTTTCGTGGTGCTCCTGATAGTAATAGTAGTATTGTAAGGAAAATATTGAACTAATAGTTTACTTTATTCGTATAATTATGAGAATTCTTACGATTTTTAAAGGATGTGTTTTTCCTTTTATCTTTATTAGTTTTTATCTCACTTGCTAATACAAGCAATTCTTCTGAATGTTCACGATATTCTAATGTTGATGATTGTTCTTCCTCATTGTCAGAACAATGTGGTTGCTCTTCATAGTCATTATCAATTCCACAATCTTCTGAAAATTCTTTTATCTTTATTTCTCGTTCTTCTTCTTTCTCTATATTCATATTAATTTTTTCTTGTTTGAATAAATCGTTCAATATAACTGAAAAATCCACATTGAGTTCTTGTTTCGGTGGCAACTCTTTACATTGTGTAAATTCTACCTGTATATGTTGTTTCAATAATTCAAAATTTCCATTGGATAAAATTTCTAATGGGATTTTTACATTTGCAAAAGCATATTTTTTCATTCGTTAAATATTATTCATAAAGTAATATTTAATATTTTTTAATGATAAATTGTTTATACTGTTTTTATCCAGATATGAATGGTATTGATCCTTCTTCTTCTATTTCATCGTTCTCATTATTTTTTAATTCTTCTATTTTGCTAGAGTGTAAAGCTTTGATTACTCCTATTTTTTCCTTATATTGTTCTCTTAATTTTTTATTTTCCTGAACCAAAGCATCAACTATAATATCATCATTACTTTTAGATATTATTTTATTGTTGTCTTTATCAAAATATAAGCATTCGTTGTCTATTTTTCCAATTAAATTTTCACTTGTAGCACAATCTGTTTTTGATTTAATAACTTGGAGGAAATCTTTCATTTTTGCTATTTCAGGAAAAAATACATCTAATTTATTAATATCTTCTTGTAAATTTGGTATAATGTATGTTATTTTTTTAACAACATTTAATAATTGTTTATTCTTTTTTTTTTTTTCTTCGTCTTTCATATTTTTTATTTCCTTTATTTCTTCGTCTTTCATATTTTTTATTTCCTTTATTTTTTCATCCATTTGTTTTTCAAATATTTTTGCTTGATTGCTGATAAAATCTATATTACTAACCATCAATTCTGTCAATGATTTTCTTTCGTCTTCAAATTGTTCTTTATTATTTTTGATTTCATTTTTTAGTTCTTGTATTAGTTCTTTTTGATTGTCATTTTCTATATTCAAAATTCCTATTTGTTCTTGTAGACTTTCATTTTCTCTTTTGAACCTTTTTTTTTCTTCAAATTGATTACTTAAATTATTTAACAGCTTATTGTTAGCGTCTTTGTTCTTAGTTATTTCAGCTTCTAAATTCTGTATTTTTTTATTTCTTTCTTCAATATTGATTTTATTATCATCAGTTACTTTTTTGATTTTGTCATCTAAAAATTGTATTCTATTATTGCCAAATTCTATTTGTTGTTCTCGTTCTTTAATTATTGTATTCAATTTCTGAATTTCATTTTCATTTCCTAATTGTTGGTTTTCCAAATCTTTAATTTTTTTTTCAATTTCTTCATTTATATTATTTAATTTTTGTATATTTTCAATTTGTTTCCTTACAAATTCCCAAGAATTTTCATCTTTTTCTTCATATCGTTTTATTTCACTCTCAAGTTCAGTTATAGTTTTTTTCATAATATTTGATTGATTTTCATAATATTCTTTCAATTCATTTATTTCAATATTCTTCTTTTCATCTACCTCATTTTTATGTTCAGTTAAAAATTTATTAAAAGAAATATAAACACTATTGAACCTTCTAAAAATAGAAGATAATTTAGTTTGAATATTTTTTTCTTGTGGAGTTGGTTTTGGTTGACTTACTATGTCAATAGCAGTTTCTAGTAGTGCTTTATCATTATTTTTACTATCATCTGTAAATACTGATTGAGATATAGATAAAGGGTTTGGTTGACTTACTATGTCAATAGCAGTTTCTAGTAGTACTTTATCATTATTTTTATTATCATCTGTAAATACTGATTGAGATGTTGGCAAAGGTTTTAGTTGTCTCAATATTTCAATAGCAGTTTCTACTATTGCTTTATCATTATCTTTTTTTCTATCTCTGTTCATTTGAATTAATTTTTTTATTATTTCTTTGAATTTATTTTTTATATATTTGAAATTATCTTCCATGTAACTAATATCTTGTTTATTTTTTGATATTAAAGTATTATGCGTTATTATATCAAGTGCGGTTTCTACTATTTTTGAAATATTTGTTTCTTTTGACGCATCTTTTTGGTATTTTGATAATTGTAATAATTCGTTCATAACATTATTGTATTCATCTTTATTTATTTCTTTCATTATTTTATCATCCTCTATTGATTTCATAGTATTCAATGAGGTAATTAGTAAATTATTGTATTGTTCATCAGTTAACGGGATATCATTTTTTTCAAATTCACTAATCATAACGTTTATCTCTTTTATTTCATTTGAAAATTTAACACTTTTTAACTTTTCTTGGTTCAACTTAATAACTTCTATAGCAGTTTCTACTAAAGTTGATAAATTATTATTTCTGTTTTCAGCTTGTTGTAATATTCTTAATAAATATTCTATTTTTTTTCTAATTAAATCATCCATCTTATATATGATAAATATATTTATTTTGATATATATTTATCATATTATTTCTTTTTTACATATCTTTTTGTATTTTTCTTTTCTTTATGTAGACGATGCTTTTTTGTATATTTTTTTTTCATACCGCCATCAAATTCTTGATATAATTGCTTCATTACGTTATTTCTGTTAAATCTATCTATTAAATTTGTTTGTATATTTTGAGAATTACATATTGTCTTTATTGTATTGAATTTCGCAATTTGATCTAAAAACTCTAACGTTCCAATTGCTGATACAGAATTACTCTTATCTATCATATCAATAAACTCTTTGATGAAAAATTTATGTAAACGGTTGTATGTGTTTTTATCAATAATATTTTTATTTTCTTCAAAATAACTTTTTACTTGATTAAACAAATAAAATATTGATTTCTGTTTACTAATATTACTTTTTATAGTTACCAAATCTCCGACTTTGTCTTTGAAACCATTTGTTATCATATCTATAATTCGCGTTGCTTGTTTTATAAATTCTTCTTGTATGGAAGTTTTATTTATCAAGTCTTCGTAATAAAATAATAATTTTAATTTGTTTATATCTAGGTAAGGTGTTGGTGGCGGATTATTCGCTCCTCTTGATATATTGAATACACAAAAAATACTGATAATAATATCTTCGTACATTTTTTGTGGTGTTTCATAGCCTTTTATTTCTTTCAATTCATTATATATTTCGTCAAATATTACTGACCCTGTTTTATCTTGTTCCATTGATTTATCATTTGATACATCAAAACTAAAACAATTACTATGTTGTGGACAATAATTTTTGAAACAAACGTCTATGAAATTTGGTGTAATATTGATAGAATTCTTATTTTTTTCAAATAATATTTTCTTTATTACTTCTCTTACTTTTTCTAATGAATTGTTGATAAAATACCCTTCTTCTCTACGATTTTCACAAATTACATTAGAGTTCTCTTGACGACAACTTGTTTCTAATTCCAAATCTTTTATTTTATCATATAAAGCAACTGAATTATCAAATAGTTTATAAATCATATCATCTATTATATCATATGTAATTCCTTTTTCATTTAATTTTTCTTGTAATCTTTCTCTAAAAATACTATCTAATGTTTTATACCCGCGAAGATTTGAAATCGTATCTGGTAACTTAGTTGAAGATTCAAATGGTTCACCATTTGAATTCTTCAACGGTGTATAGTCTATAATTATATCTAATGCTTTCATAATAGGGGAAAAATATTCTATTATCCATTTGCTTAACTCTGTATATTTTAATTGAGTTTTTTCAATTGAACCATAATTATTTTTCAAAATATTTATTTGAATATCTTTCTTATAATTACTATTTTTATTAAATTTTTCTAATAGTCCTTGAAATTCTATTTGTCTATTTTCATATTCTTTGATATTATTGATAGCGCTTTTTATTTTATCTATAATTTTTATTTTCAATTCATTTACATAATCCTTCAAATTATTTATATTTTCATCTTCTATGTATATTTGAGGATTACCTGAATTTCCCGTTTTTGTTACTGTATTCAAAAACTTATCAAATCTTACATTTTCTATTATACCAACAAATGATTTTGAAGCAATATTTTTCAATCTGCTTATAGTTGTTTCATTTATACCATTATATTTAATAACATTATCTCTAATTCGTGAATTGTCAAAATCTTTAAATTTGTTTATTTCTAAATTTATTGAATTCATTTTTGTATTGATTGTATCTAATAAAAATTGTTCTAGGTTGCCTTGAAAATTATTTTTGTTCAAATTCTCTAACAATATTCTTGCTCTTTGTTCTTGTTCCTTTTTATTGTTTGTTACAAATGTTTCTATAAATGTATTCAAAACTGATTTCAAATAGTTTATATTGTCTTCTAATATTTTAGTTTCATCAATAATATAATTTTTTTTTTCCAAAAATGTCTTTATAAACTTAGTATAATCATTTATAAAATCAAAAATTTCCTTGAAATTATTCAAATTATTTTTCGAGACATTTTTTTCTATATTTCCTGAATTCCTTACGACATCCATATACAATTTTAATTTTTGTCTATCTATTATTTTGTCATTCAAATCATTGATTAAATTTTCATCAAATTTCCAATTTTCTCTAATAACTGGATTTTCAAAATCATAAATAGGGTCTTTCACTTCTATTTTTGGTATGCATTGTTGTGAAATGGAACCGCCATTTAATTCACCGCTTTCTATAACACCTAATGGATCTGGATTACCTTTATATGCTTCAGTACTATAATATGGAACATAAATTTCATTTCCTTGGGCATCTTTGATATTGTCTCGTTTTATGCTTAAAAACGCATTTATTGTATTTGGATTTTCACAAGCAAACTTGTTCTCTACACCCGCAAAATCCCCTATTATTATATTTCCTATTTTTTCTTTTTGTATTCCATCTATTATTTCTTGACCTTTCAATTTAACAAAAACCAATGTATGACTACGAGAACTATTTGGATTATTGGTTGTTGCTTTTACGAACCTATCTGTATCAATCAAATGAATAATAACTTCCCCTAATTTAGTTCCTGCTTTAAAAACTGTTTCTTTTTCTATATCATTTCTTTCTTTGTTTATCATACGATATTGATGATGAGTAGAATGTTTGTATTCTTCAGTTAAAACAAAATTTCCGTTTTTGAAAACAAACCCGATACCTAGTTCTTCATTTGGAACATTTACTATTTCAGGATTATCAAGACTTCCTATTCCAGTTGTATGGTAAAATTCTTTACATTTTAATTCTATCTCTCCAAAAATACCTTCATCTCCTAATTGATTACATAAATTGATCAAAATACCATTTTCTTGGTTTTTCTTAAAATATATTAAAGATGATGTTTTACCTGCTCCGCTAGCACCGTAACCTATAATAAATATCGGTTTATTTTCTTTTATTTTATCTTTGACCACTGTCATTTTTTGTGCGATTTCTTCGTTTTTGACACCAGGTTTGAAAATATGTGAAAATGGACCGAACAAATATCCATATTTGTATTTTTGAATACTAATAGTATTCAAATCGTTGTTCAAATTATAATTTTGGCTTGTTCTTGATAATTCCTTGATTTCTGGTGATAAAATAAATTCATCATGTTCTTTATTGAATACATAAAATGGTATATTATCGTCCATATAATCAATCATTATTTTGTTTGGTATTCCATTATCATTCATATTTATTTTGAACCTATTATTATATTTTTCGTTATTATCTTCATCATTTCGTAATTTCAAATAGGTAATTATATTGTTATTATTGATTTTTTCAATATATTGGTCTATTTTATTACGAAGTTCTTCGTTATCTGGTAATTCTAATAAAGGAAAATATGTGTTTACTATTGTATTCAATAAATCATATTGTGATGTTATATAATTCAATAATGTTTCATATAAATTATATTTATAATTATTATCTGTTTTATTAACATTATCATTTTTTAACAAATTAGTTAATAAATTTATAAATTCTGATATATAAACTAGCAACAATGGATTTGAATTTGCTTCTTCTTGTGTTATATTCAATAATTCATTAAAGTTATCTGTGTACAATTTATATTTATTCAAAACTTCCTTATAATTCATTCCTTTATTATTTTCATAAAACAATTTATCTGTTAGAATACTATCTTTAAACGATGACATATTTACAAACATAAATGATAATAAATTTTCATACATTGTCTTCAAAAAATCTTTATTAACTCTGTTTTTATTAACTCCGGTTGTTTTACCATCATATAATGGAATTTCATAATTCAATAAAAGTTCTTTATAATCGTAACATTTTAATGATGTCAATTTATAAAATATAGGTCTATATATAATATATTGAACTATTCCTATATATAATTCTATACATTTTTTCATTGCTCTATCTTGTTCGTTTTCATCTCCGCCAGTTGTTTTGTTGTTATGTTCATTTAATTGACCTTTTAATGCTTCAAATTTTGAGATAATTTCTGAAATTTTTTTTGTTAATGTATCTGTTAGTTTACTTTGTGTGTTAGTAACTACAGATATGGTATTAATAGGGTTTATTTCTTTTGTATCTATTATCATTTTTGGTGTCAAATCTGATTTTAAGTTATCAATTTGTTCTTGAATACTTATTGATTTTGTATTTTCTTCTTTTGCTTTTAAATTCTGTATTTGTTTTTCCATTTCTTTTATTTCAATGTCCATTTTTACTTTTTCTTGAGCAAGTATATTATTCCTTTTGTTTTCATCCGTAGTTTGTTTTATTTTATTATGAACCAAATCTGTGGTGCTTTCTAATATTTGTTCTAAACTCTTAATTTCTTCTTTTGTATTCATTATTTTTCTTTGTAATTCTTTATCTTCTTCGCTTTCTAATTGTATTTTGCTCTGTATCTTGCTATCTAATAAAGAATCTATTTCGTTTTTTAATCCTTCTAATTTTGGTTTTTCAAGTACTTTGTTTATCATATCTTTTGTTGCTTCTTCTTTTTCTTCTATTTCGGTTTTTATAGTTGCTTTTTCACTCTCAATTATTGTTTTTTCTTCTAATTTTTCGTTTATTTTATTTTCAATTATTGTTTTTTCTTTTAATTTTTCATTGAAATTTTGTATTGAAGCATCTATTTTTGAAATATTAGTGTTTAATTCCTTTATTTGATCTAATATATCTTTTTCTATTTCTTTTTCTGATAATGGCTGTGAATTTTCTAGTATCTCTGGAATTATTGCATCCGGAATTGGACCAATTTCTTCTTTTATTTCTTCTATTTTTGCTTCAAGGTTCTCGCTTTTATCTTCTAATTTATCTATTTCTTCTGTTTTGTAAGTTATTTTTTGTAAATCTTTGATATAATTCTTAATTTCTTCCGTATTGGTACTTTGTAAAAATGGTATTTCTGATGTAATCGCGTTTTTGTTATAACTTATGTTGCCTGTTGTATAATAACTATTTGTATATGCTTCATTTACAAATAAATGAAACTCTCCATTATATGTTTCACTATCAAAATCGTTTTTTGATATTGTTAATTTTCCATCAAACTCACTATCGTCATTAGAATTATCGTCTATATTTATTGATGTATTTATTCCTATTATAGATTTATTTTCGTGTAATAAAGATTTTTCTATTTCATTATCTGAAAAAAATATTGTTCTAACATATGGAATATTGTCTTTTACAGTTATACCAAATATTTTATTTGACATCTATTTACTAAATACATAGAAATTATATCAATTTATACTACGATAATAAATTGATATTTTACCTAAATTTATCGTCTTGTTCTATTTTTCTTATTTTTTCTTCCTTTTTTTGTCATAACGAAACGAACCTTTTTTGATTTCTTTTTTCCTGCTTTTGTACGTTTTTTTGTTCTATTTTTTTTACCACCTTGATTGTCTTGTTGTTGTTGTTTAAACAATTTGTTATTTTTCATTTCATCTATTAATGACATTGGTTTTTTCATTTCTTTTTTTTCTGGTTCGTTATTTAGTTGTTCTTTTTTTTTCTTATTTTCATCATCTTCTTCTGCTTGTTGAAATGCTTGGTCTAATTCTTCTTGTTTTCTTTTATTTTCATCATCTTCTTCTG
>Ga0209188_1001630_pt1 | contig 17610 bp, 16 predicted proteins | sample C_130625_EF_Meta_FD_187307 | JGI IMG/M metagenome (GOLD analysis project Ga0209188, IMG submission 187307) | Freshwater microbial communities from Lake Croche, Canada to study carbon cycling - C_130625_EF_MetaG (SPAdes) (version 2) | ecosystem: Environmental > Aquatic > Freshwater > Lake...
ACAACATAGATACCAAAGTTGCCAATTTAACATTTGATACTTTCTTACCCACCGATAAAGATCTGCACAACAGGTATGTCGATCATAAATTATCATCCCGTGCGCCACTATTTTTATTCTACGATCAGGAACCGCTAGACCTACATTATAATTATCCTCTGCTCAAGTGGCTGACAGAAAATAGTCGTGCTCCTTGGGTATTGGTCAATACCGAACGTGACAGTTACGACCGAGATCGTATATGTCAAGAGTTACCATTTGCCGAAGTAAACTATTTCTTTCATATCTTTGCGGCAGCCGATTGGTTCCGTGGACACGAATACTTGCCGGGTATTGTTGCTCCTAGTGAACGTCAATTAAAAAAAACTTACATATCATTTAATCGTATTACTAGCAACAAACGCCTGTATCGTAGTTTGCTAGTTAACGAACTGTACAAAAACAATTTACTCGATCATGGCCATGTCAGTTACAGTAAAGTATGCCCTGATACCAATGAGTCAGTTGATGTGAGCATACAAGCAGGCATTCCCGAGTATCCGCTTGGTCATGCACTCAAACAAGAAGTTATTGCTAATATACAACAATTACCCGAGTTACGTATAGACTTTGCCGAAGATGATTTTATTCCCAATCAAAGTATGTTGCTGAGTCCTATACGACAGCTGATGGAGAGCTTTGTATTCTTGGTGACAGAAACCTGTTACTTTCAAAACAAAACGCACCTGACTGAAAAGATATTTAAACCTATTGTGCTACGTATGCCTTTTATACTTGTGGGCTGTGCCAACAACTTAGAATACCTACGCAGTTACGGATTTCGTACATTTGGCGACTTCTGGGACGAAAGCTACGATACTATATTTGATCCCATTGAACGCTTAAAGGCCATTGTAAAGATTTTACGAGATATCAGTGACATGAGTATTGCTGAACAGCAAGCCATGTTGGTAAAAATGCAACCTGTACTAGATCATAATTACAACTTGTTCAACAGTCCCGACTTTGTGCGTCGAGAGTGGAATCATTTAAAAGAACAACTTAGACTAATGTGTCTTAACTACGAGTTCAAACCGCCCTATACACCAAACCCTAGACTAGGGCAAGCGATTCCATGCTAATTCGTGTCCATAATACAAGATAGTATTAACAATCATCTGTGCAATGGCAATACTGGTGGCGATAAAGAATTGTCCGGTAACCAAATAGCTTATTAAGAATGTGCTGGTTGATCCGACTAGGCGCCAGGACAATGTTTTCCATAATGTGCGATACTTATTCAATTCCAAGACTCTTTCTAATCTTGGTAGCACTAATATCCGTTATCTTTTCATCAAACGTTTCTTCACCGCTAGTGTAGCCAACGCCACGACCCCAGCCAATGTGTACAATGTTAGGTACGACTTGTATGTCGTACTGTCCTTGATACAAGGGATCAAGATCTTGTCGAATAAAGCTCTTAACTCGGTTTACTTCAAATGGATTGCTACCTTGCCATCCTTGTACATCACGCACCTGGATAATAACCTGTCCGGTCTTTTCTAACAAGCGTTCAAACAGCGCACGGTGGCCATCATGCCATGGTTGCCAGCGTCCTAACATCTGTACAGTTTCTCGTTTCCAGTCAAATGTAGGTCTACGCATGTTATTAACAATATGTTCAGCAATAAAGTCTGCCCACTTTTCTGCGTTTTGCTCGTTGACACGGAAGTCGTATAACTCGGGCTCAACAAACATTCGGTTTGTATCAGCATAACGACCTTCACGGATAGTATCCATCCAAATAGTCCAATCTGCTTTGAAGTTGTTACGCATTTCAACCAATGGTGCAACAAAGTCGCAAAGTGCATAGTCGGTTCCGCAAGTTTCGGCTAGATCGTACATACGCTTACTTTGACGTATACGTCCTGCTTCACTAAAGTCCCAGTCGTCAAATTGTCGACGAACTTCGTCGGCATTGAACCAGGTTATAGTTTTGCCACAGACCTCAATTAATTTTTTAAGTTCTGTTGCTAGTGTTGTTTTTCCCGAGCCAGGAAGGCCCATAATTAAAATGCGTTGTGTCATGAATATACCTTTATGTTATAGAGTGTTTCAAAGCGATCTGCATCCGCACGGTCATTGACCATGGGCTCGCCTTTGATATTGAGACTTGTATTTAACAGCATCGGACAACCTGTTACCACATACCACTTTTCTAATAGTTCCCTAATACCCGAACCATTGGCTGGTACCGTTTGTATACGACTGGTACCGTCATAGTGAACAATGGCAGGAAATAGGCCAGGATGGCGACAGCGACCTACCACTTGCATATAACTGCTGTCAACAAACCCCTCGGGCATGTCAAAGTAATTGTCAACGTGCTCTGCTAGAATAACCGGCGCAAATGGTCTAAATTCTTGACGACGTTTGATTTGATTAACACGATCTTTTATGTCCGGACCCCGCGGGTCGGCGAGTAGACTTCTGTTTCCAAGGGCTCTTGGTCCAAATTCTGCTCTTCCGGAGGCCACCCCCACGATCTTGTCGTTGAGGAGTCCGTCGAGTGCGGCGTTAACTGGATAAGGACCGGGAATACTGTGTCCGAGAAATGCATGGTCAAATTGTATTCTTTGCCCGTGGACCAGAGCGGCCGCACCAAGGCTACTACCAGCATCACCAGGGTTAGGCATGATCCATACTTTTTCAAAATAATCACCAAGATTTCTATTAGCTAAACAGTTCAGGGCAACGCCGCCCATGTATACCAGGTTAGTGCTCCACCCAAACTCTTTTGCGCGGCGCATAACATTATATATCAAATTTTCACAAAAAGACTGTGCAGAACTGGCAAGATCCATTTTTTCAAAATATTCACCCCAGGAAAAACTGGATCCTGTGTGCAAGTTTTCTTTAAAAGTGATTGCCCACTCGTTTGCTATCAGACGTTGTTTCAAGTTGGTAGCACCTGCTTTGTTTCCATAAGCGGCCATGCCCATTAATATGTATTCATCTTCCATGGGTTTGAGGCCCACTTCTTGTGTCATAGCACTATAAAATAATCCTATACTGTGAGGATACCGTTGTCCCCATAATCTTTTATACCGGGCACGGCCACCGACATACTCTGCACCCCATATACTAATTGTGTCCCATTCGCCAATGGCATCAATGACCACCACAGTGGCTCGATCAAACGGTGATGTTTGGAATCCTGCTGCCGCATGACTCAGGTGATGATTATAACTGTGTACACGTACCGGCTCAATCCATCCGCCCAGTTGTTGTTTAAGTATTTGATTGATAGTTAGTTTGTTCCATTCAACACCTTCACCCGAGTAAAGTCTGCGTAGTTGTTTATTCCACGGACGTTCGTAGTAGGCAACTACTTCAGGGCCGTAGGGCAAGATATCGTCAAGCAGGCCTTGACAAAAATTTTCGTCGTTTTTTCGTTTGCTATAACGTTCACTGTGTCCGGCAAACAGTATCTCTCCCGAGGGGCTTAAGACTGTTGCGGCAGCATCATGAAAGCCAGCCGAGATTCCCAATATGTTCATAATATTTGTCTGCTACTTTTATGTGACCTTTGTCTAAGAAATGACTACTTTTACCTTTGGGACAACCAAAAGTCCATTCTGCCATTCCATTTGTGGGCCATTCTATAAATTGTGTATAATCTATCTTGTCTAATAGATCTTGACTGGTGTCTTTAAGTGTACTGTAATAATATTCTGTTTCGCCTTGTGTAGTTGACATTAGATACTTGATGTTTTGCGACTTTAAGTAATTTTGTGTTAATACAATATTAATTAGATATTGTCTAAACAAATATTCAGGTTCGTGACTGGCTGTTATTAATTTTGCAAATTCTGATTGGAACATATCTACAGGTCGACCGTTCCAGGCAGGCCATACATCAAATGTATTAGTTATAGTTCCAAACTCTACTCTACCTGGACTGCTCCATCCTACTACCACTAAGTTGTAATCTGTTGCGTGTTCTACAATGTTACGAACTATTTGAGTATTGCCGCCTCCGGGCTTGCCCAAGTTAGTTACTGTAGCATCAAGTTTTTTGGCCAGCAAATTTGGCCACGCTTGTGCGCGATCTTCCAAGTCAGATCCATAGGTAAAGCTGTCGCCTACTGCCAGTATTTTCATTTATAAATAAACGGATCACGTTTACGCAATTCTTTTAACTTCTTGCGGTAACGTATTTCTAATGTGATTCTATTGTAAATGTTTTTTAACCAATTCATTGAATTTCTCCTGCATCATATCATATGCGTCTTTGTGTGCTTGTTCCAACGGATGACCTTGTGAGCCTATAGGGTATTTATTCTCTATTGCCCACTGGTAAAAACCTCTTGGGCTTTCGGTTTGATCAACTCCAACTCCCCTAGGGAAAAAGAACCAGTGTGAATAATCTATTTCTGGATTATCTGTTACTATACAGTTATCAGCACAGGTAAACATATAGGGAATATCGCGTTCTACCAAATATCTCTGTAATACCAAAATATCCAAATCACTGTCTACAACATTGTCTCGACCTTGCCAGGTCCAATTTACTAAAACACCAATATTGTCATTGAGTGTTTCAAGCGTGTTGATCATACGTGCAACTACTTCTCGATTTCCTATGCCGGGGTACGCGGCACAAATATAAGTGTCAGTGCCGGCCAACAACGATGTAAAGGTATTACGGCTGTAGCCATTCATACCACCGTGTTTGTGGTCAAGTAGCTCACAGCCCCAGATAAAACTATCACCGCCGGCTACTATAGTCATACCCAGGTTTCATCATGTTAATTTGTAACTGCTTGTAGTCAGAGTCTGACCAACACGAGTCATAAGTTTGACCTACGTCGCCAACTTCAATGCGGTAAATATCCAAATGGTCTTTGAGTATTGCCCAGACATTTTCAGGATAGTTGTTACCAAACGATCCATCTAAATCTATCTGTCCCAGGGGCAAGTAACCAAGACTCAGTGTGGGATCTGTGCGATCTCTATTGTTCTTTGCAAGCCACTCATAGAATCCATCTAGCTCTTGGGTGTGCCAGTGACAGTCCTTGCCGCCATATACTGTATCTCTACCCCATTCTACATCAAACTCACCCGAGTAATATTGTAATTCAGTAATAGATTCGCACACAGTATCGGTTAGCTCAGGTGCATGTTCATCACGGTAAACTTCAAACAAGGTTTTACCTATCTGTGTCCAGTGCATATATACTCCGCCAAATACACGATCATATCCATTGGTAGCAAAGCCTTGTCTATGTTCTTCTTTGAGATCGTAGCGTTGTGCCTGCAGGAATGTGGTAATTTGACTAGGACGGATAAACTGCGGAGTGGTTGCTTGTTTGCGCTGACTTAGGCACAGGTTTTCCATTTCATGACAGATATTGTTTAGTTGACGTATAGCATATTTTGTTTCGTAGTCGGCCAGTTTGTAGTAGTCGCTCAACCCCCAGACAGTTCCTTGTAAGCGTTCAAAGTGATTGTGCAGGGTGTTCATTACCGAGTGCTTGATACTTAGACCTAGATTGCTTTCGTTCCAGCCTATAGGGTACTCGTCGCCAAAGCGTACTGTGTCGGGAGTAAAGTATTCTTCAATCACATAAGGCGTGGGCCAAATGCCTTTACGATTAAACAAGTTAATTTTATAAACAGCATCATTGAGCTCTTTACACAAGTACGATAGGTTACGTGCTGTGTGTGGAAAACCCATAAAGCAGAAATTCTTTTCTACTAGGTTACCGCGTACAAGCAATGCCTTTAGTGCTTCCACCCAATCTTGAGCCAAGATTGTATCATTGGGAACTATTGTATAGTCCACTAGGTCGTTTTTATCTAAAGGGTTGCGTAATACTACTTTAATTGATTGAGTCATACCATTCCAGTGCCGCAGGTCTTAGAGACATAATGTCTCTAAAAGTATACACGTCTTTTCGAATTCGTTCAAGTTCTAATACACGCTTTTTACCTTTGATTAGTCCATCTTGGTAAGTGTCGGGCCATTGTTCAGCAAAAGTGGGACGAGTTTTTAATTGTACCAATATGTCACGTAGGGCACCAGGTTCTAAGCCGTTTACTATTTCGTCTACCCAAGGATGTAATATGTCCCGGGGCAGGGCTAGAGGTGACATAATGATATCCGGACTAAAACTAAAAACTACCTTGGCTAGTACATCTACTCCGAGTTCTTTGGCAAGCGTTTGTATCGCTTGTACCTCAAAGAGTCCTGGTGTAGTAAGAGTGAAGTCCAAACGGATTTGGCGGCGGTGATTGTGGTACGCAAGTCCTTCGCGGATGTTCTCAAGCCATTGATCAAAATCAAGACCTGATCGAATATACTCGCCAATTCGGCCTGTGCCATCGATGCTTGCACAGATTTGCCAGTCACGTAGCCCAGCCAATATGTCCCTATACAGATTAATACCACGATAGTTAACACGACTAAGATTTGTATTGTATCTAGCATAAACATTTTTTCCATCTCCAAGTTCAATGATGCGCCGCATGTACCGCCAATGCTGTTCGTACATTAAAGGCTCGCCTCCCACCCAATACACCTCTTCCACTCGGTGCTCCTCGACAGCAGTAGCAAACTCTTGCTCTACCTGGGTGTCTTGAAACTTTTCTATTTTTATCTTGACTTCAGGACGCATCCAGTTATTCTTGGGATTCGTCAAGTCGATCATTCCGTGTTGCTTTTGCTCGCTCTCCCAGGCACTAGACAACATGTCACCGCACATGCGGCACTTAAAATTACATAGGTTGCTAAATCTGTAATCCCACGATACCGGTTTCATTGTCGTGTAGCCTGTCACATCAGTATGTTGCATGGCTTGTAAGTACTTATGATCAAACAATTGATTAAAATAACTGCGGTAAACGTCAGTGTTTAATAGACGGTCGTTGCATACTTCGCACTCGGGCAAGGTTTCTCCTGCCATCATGCGACGACGTACCGACCGCATATGATCGCTGTTCCAGTGTTCATCCAACGTGATAGGAATATATGTTCCAGTACCAGATTTGGTATCTATATACTGTTCAAAGTTCTGTGCAGGTTCGCGACTGGCGCAACACATTCTGCGTTCTGTTTGCGGACTAAGATAAGTGTGTGTCCACGGCGCCATGCATAGTGTTGCTGGCCTATTCATATCCCATGGCCCGAGCTATTTCTTCGTGCGTATCCATGAAGTTTTGTTTACGATATGCATCAGTTCGTTGCATTTCAAATTGGAAACGTTTACCGTCACTGCCGTGGCCAAGTTCAATGAACTTGATGACATTATCAATTTCTTGTTGGTAATGCGGGCTTGCCCAGAATGTTGTTTTTAACTTATTCAGCACTAACTCTTTTGCGGCAGGAGTCATGTTTTGTATATTCATGTATTCCGGACTGTGCATCATGTTAAAATAAACACTAGTCCAAGGTTTAGTGTCAGCCCAGGCAAGTAGTTCATCTAGATAATAGACATTTTGTATATTAATAGTAAAACATAACTGTGTAGTAATGTTTGAGGCAAAATCTGTTCTTGCAAAATGAGTTTTATCAATGTTCTCATTTGCTTCAGCCCACGTAGCACCATAACGTTCATACTCAAATCGTTTGCCCACATTGTCTATACTAAATGCAATGTCTACACGACCAAACTGAGCCCACAACTTTGTATACGGTAAAGGATTTTGTGTGCCATTGGTGTTATAGTGTATATCAATGTTACGACTATACCCCTGATCTGCCGCATACTGTAGCAGTTCAAAGTGTTCCTTAATCATCCAAGGTTCGCCGCCAGTAAACTCAAAGTATTTGATGTTGGGCAACAATGAACGCATGTTATCCCAAAACGTTGTTGTCTTACGAGGCCAAGCTCCTTGTTTCAACCAAGTATACGCTAAGTGCTTTTTCTTATCTTCGCCTGCAGGCAAATAATTCATTTCTTCTTCTGCCCATTTACTACTAGACCAGCTTCCGCATATACGACATTTAAGATTACAAATATTGCCTAGCTTTAAGTCAACAAACCATAGTTGATCCGGGTCATTATTTTCCCAGTTTACTTGTTTGTATAACTCTTTTAAGCGTATTTGACTGTTGATGCGTTTACTGTCACGGCCAGCATCCTCCTCGTCCCAACAACGTTTACATGTCTTGGGCTTGTCACCTGCACGAAATTGTTCTCGTAGGTCTTGCATATACTTGCTATGGTATACAACTTCTAAGTTAGTTTCGTTAAGGTCATACTTATGACCATTCTCGTCTGTAATTTCTTCGTCGGCCAAACAGCAAGGGCGTGTAGTACCCAGTGGACTAGTTTCAATACTGATCCAGGGTAGCATACAAATTGTTTTAGGTAGCGTCATAGTTCATTGCCCGTGCTATTTCAGGATGTGTTTCTGCAAAATTTTCGTTGCGTAGTTGATCCAATTGTTTCATCTTGATACGAAATAAAGAACCATCTGTACTCATTGATCTGCCAATAAAATCAATTATTTTATTAATCTCTGGCTTGTAGATATCTTTGAATTTTCCACGTTTTAATCGTTGTATTACTAGATCTTTGGCTTCCTGAGTCATTTCGCCCACGCACATGTACCCAGGAAAATGTACCAGACCAAAATGCACATAGTCAAATTCTTGTTGTGCTAACCAATTGCATAATTCTTCAAGATAATAAACATTTTGTATGTTTACTGTGGCACTTATTTGTAATTCAATTTGCGGTACTCTAGATTTCAGTTCGCGAAAGCGTTGTATGTTTGCATTAACTTCTTCCCAGTCTGCTCCAGACCTTTCTAAATTAAATTGTTTACCAATGGCATCAATACTGAATGCTATTTCAACACGTTTAAAATTCTTCCATAGTTCTTCGGCACCTTCAGGAAATATTGTGCCATTGGTGTTGTAAAACAAGTGTTGATATTTACTATATCCGTGATCCACGCTGTGCTCTAGTAGATCAAAGTGTTCTTGTATCATAAAAGGTTCACCACCAGTGAAATCTAAGAATTTAATCCTTGATATTATTGTATAAAGCTCGGCCCAAAATGTTTTGCTTGTGCGAGGCCACTCGCCTTCAACTAACCAAGTTTTATGAATGTGAGCTTTGCGTTGTTCATATGGTATCTGCATTAGACTTTCTTGAGCCCATTTGCTACTAACAGCCGGGCCACAGATACGGCATTTTAAATTACAGATACTGCCCAGTTTTAAATCAAGGTACAAGAAATTTTTTGGTTCAAGTGTATTAAAGTTTATCAATGGCACAATTTGACTCATTTTATTTTCTAAATGATTAATTCTTTTGCTAATTTTGCCCACCGACTCTTCATTCCAACAGCGACGACAAGAACTAGGTTTTTTTCCATCTTGAAACTGTTGCCTGAAATCCTTCATGTAATCACTGTGAAATATTTCCATAATGCTGTCTGTAGCGAGATTGTAAGGAGTACCGTCGGGTCGTTTGATAATTCCTTCATTGACACAGCAAGGTCTGACAGTACCTGTGGTATTGGCCGCTATACTGGTCCACGGCAACATACAGATTGTTTTTGGTTGTTTATCTAATGCCACAGGTTTGGTTACATTCATATATTTTTCCAGTTGGAACAGTTTTGTCCCAAGATTCTTCTATACGATTAAACCATGCTATTGCATGTTCTAGTCCGTACTCTATTGCGTTATTTTCCATTATTAAAGGTTTTAACTGTGCGTTACTTGGACGACTATTGCTATGCAGAGGATAGTATCCTAACCAACAACAAGGATATACTTCGCCGTTGCTGGCCACATATACTTCTTGCATTTTTTTAGCGTAACAACTAATTTTTCTATTAGATGTTTCTGACACAACTGCGACTGTAGGGTCTACTTCATAATACTTGTAATTGTTGTACAGGGTGTCAAAGTCTGTGCTACCACGGTAGTCACCGATCACATGACTCAATCGTTTGTCTGCTGTAAACACCGGCATGGTATTACGACCAGCATCCACCAAATCAAATCGAGCAAATCCAAGGTCTTGACTCAGGCGTTCGCATTCATTGATCTGATGTGCATTATGATCAAATTTGATCATGGCCCATACTGCGTTGCCGCCGGCACGAATAAATTTTTGAGCATTGTCTAGCACGAAGTCAAAGTCAGTATTTTGTCTATAGAGCTTGTGCGTATTGCCTAGGCCATCTAAACGGAAATACACAATTGGTTTAGACTTTGCTAATCGTTCCCATATCTTTGGTTTGGCACTGGCATTGGTACTGATTTCTAAACTTAATCGAGGATTAGAACGTACAATATATTCAACAATTTCTACGCCATCTCTAGCTGTGACAAAATCACCATAGTTACCGTTGATCTTGAAATTATCCAATTGTTGCAAGAACTCTGTGCTGAATATTTGTTTAAATTCTTCCAGTGACATGTCTCGCACCGGATAGGTGTCAATTATGTCTACCCCACGATAGTTGCGTAGGCAGTCTGGACAGGCGGCGTTGCACCTAGAACTAATCTCCAAGTGTACACTACGTAAATCTTGATAGTTAAGCATTTAACGCTGAGAACTCCGGGAAGGTAGACCAGAAGTTTTCACCACGTAGGTCATCTAATGTTTTAATTTCTTGCACAAAGCGTGGCCATAAGTCTGATCGGTCGTTTGCAGTTAAGAAATTTAAAATACTTTGGAAACCCACAGTGGCACGACGTAATTTGTCTTGTGGATCTAACCACTCAATATGCTTTTGATATGCAGGAATAATAACTTCTTGCTTAAACCATTCAGGGAAGATATCAATACGATACCATTCAGGACTTTGACAAATGTTAATGTTAAAGTCTTTAGGTTCGATAAGTCCTAGCTCTACCCACTCTTTGTGGAAGTCTAGAATATGTAGAATGTTCATTGCGCTAACGGTAGCACTAATATAAAAGTCCACGTGTGGCACTTCTGTCATCATGCGACGACGATTATCAATTGCCTGTGACCAGTCTGTGCCTTTACGGATTAGCTCCGCTCTAGCTCCGCTACCATCTAAGCTAGCACCTACGTTTACTGTTTCAAATTTCTTCCAGTAATCAAATACGTGTCGATCTTTGTAACGCATTTCGCTAAAGTTTGTATTGTAGATCAATCTACAGTCTGTTTTATCTTGTTCTAGTAATCGATCTAATAGGAAGTAATGTTCCTTCATGATCAAGGGCTCTCCGCCGGCAAAGTACACCTGCTCTAAGTTGGGAATATGCGGTTCCATTTGCTTTTGTATAGTTTCTTCATCGCCGGCCGCATACTCTACACGCAACATTTCGCGACCCAGCACATCGGGCTTGCGATTATACAGCTTGACATGATCGTTGTACCAATTGCTACTAAAAATAGGACCGCAGGTGCGACAACTAAAATTACACAAGTTACTAAATCTAATATCCCAATACCGAATTTTAAATTCAGGGTGTGTGCCATCTTTGTGTGTCAGGTCTACATCCTTGATAAAATGTCCTTGGTTACGATTTGCTTCGTTACGCATACTAAAGAAACCGTTTTCTTCTTGCTCGTAACACTTGGTGCATTCTGTACAAGGCCGATCTTCGAGCATGTTCTTACGCATGGTCTTATACCCCTCTTGATTCCAAACTTCTTCCATGGTATTCTTACGCAGGTCGCCTACTGGGTGCCAGTAATCTGCCAAACAGCAAGGATATGCACGACCGTCTGGGAAGGCATGCATGTGAGTCCAGGGAAGAATACAGAATGTTTTACTTTCTGTCAATCGTTCTACCTGTTGGTCTGTTAGGTCTTCTGCATCTATATAGTAAGGCATCTTACTCATATAGTCGTAGCCTTTTTTATAAAATGCTTTTTGTCGTTCTGCTTTATCTGTCATATTGAATTGTACCATTCAACCAATGAGGGAAATGTCTCTATAAAGTTTTTGCCACGACGCTGATCGTATTGTGTAAAAAACTTTTTAAAATCTTGTTGTAATACACTTTGTTCGGCAGCACCCATGTGCGGAGTTTTAACTACGTCTAAATAATCAATTAGTCGCTGTAGCTGGTTAAGCTCAAATTGATGTAGCATTGGATCATTCTTGTTGGCATTAAACCATGCCTGTAATTTGAGTTTATAAGTGTTACGTATATCGTCTGGGAGCACCAACGGACTTTGAAAACTTGGGAATCGTAATATATTTAGCGAAAACGTAGGGAAGTCTTTTCCGTACTCACGTTTCCAGTTTAGGCAACAATCAAGGAAACTGTCCAGGCTGTCCAGACACAGAGCATTGATGGTACACATCATATGGAAACCTTCAATTCGACCATTGGTCAATACTTTTTCTACATTGTTGGCCCAGGTGTCCCATACCAAGCCATCACGAATATATTCGCTTTGTTGGCTCATGCTTTCATTGCTGGTGTACAGGTGAAAGTGTTTGAGGCTGTGAGATGCTTCTATCAGTCGATCTATTAGATCGTCTTTGGCACCAAGGTTGCTGTTCATAGCAAACCGCATGTCTGGGTTAACCCGATTATCGTTGTTCTTGAACCATTCTAATAATTTCCAAGTGTCACCACTCATCAATGGCTCACCACCGGTTAGTCTTAGTTCCAGTAGCGATCTATGAAGGTCTGTTTCCCACCACTTAAAGAACGCCTCAACATAAGGATTATACTCACCAAACTTGTAAAGCTGACTACTACCATGGCTATGAGTAAAATGATTCCTACCGTCTGAAGTGAGGCCGGTAAAAGGTCCATTGGTGTCAATATCTTTAACCCAAGTGCTACTGAAAGCAGGGTTACAGTAACTACACCCAAAATTGCATGTGCGATCAAAAGCAATTTCAAGCGTTCGTAAATCCACATCGTTGCTGGCTGGCTTAGCATAAGCTGTCTCCAAATCTTTGTCTGTATATATAACTGTCTTGTAAACACGGTCTGAAATATTTTCTCTACCGATATCTTCTATTTTCCAACAATACTCGCATCCGCTAGGGCGTTCTCCCTTCTGCATCTGCTCACGTTCCATTTTCTTTTTTTGCGTATTGTGCAACGCTTTTGGATTGTGTTTGATTTCTTCCGCATCAATGGCATGTGGCAAAGGATGATGACAGCTGGTAGTCTGCCCCGAACCCAACCATATGGTGGCATTGTACCATTTGGCTCCACAGAAGCTGTCTGACTTGATATCAATTACCCTGCGCTTGTATTCTAAATCTGTTTCATTATTGATTCTTGGCATAGTATTCACATTCTTTCCAAAACTCCGCCATCTGCGGAAAAGTTTCTAGGAAGTTGGTATCGCGACGTTTATCATGTTCATTGAAGAATCTGTAAAAGTCTGCACGTTGTAGTTTAACATAAGCTGGGTCTAGATTGCAACCTTCTCGCATCCAATCTATGTCTCGACGCATACGCTGTACTTCGTAATCTTTAAAGCCCTGAAATGGTGTGTCTGGTTGTTCTAAATTAAGTTCCATCCAGTCTGCCACACGTTCTAGATGTTTAGAATATACCGGCGGTAGTATTTGTAGACTTTGCCAAGTGGGTGTGCGTAGTAACGGAGTGTCAAACCAAACACGTTGATATGTGGTACTGTGTTGACGACGTAAATCTAGTATCCATTCCAACTGTTGTTGCACACCAAGCACACTCAAATTGTTCATTGTAATGATAAAAGTCAAACTGTTACGCGAAGGTATTTCAGTTAAGAAACGCTGTACATTTCCTGCAACTCTACGAGCATTCATTCCGTGTCTGATATATTCGGCATGTTCGTACCTGCCCGAATCCAAACTCACATACTGCATAAAGTGTTCAATTTGTGTTGAACACAACTGCTTGACATAGTCCATGTATTTTTCAAACAGGCTATCCTCTACGCTGAAGTTACTGGTCACGTCCAAGTGTAGTTCGGGATTAGGCAACGCCAGCACATAGTCAAATACTCGATATGTATTTCGATCCATTAGTGGCTCGCCACCGGTCATACGGAAATGTTTCAGTTTTGGATAAAGGGTCGGAAACCATTCCCAAAATGCATCCACATAAGGATTAGGTTGGGAATGTGGTATAGGCCTATTACGACCAACAAAATGACTGGGATCGTTATGAATAGTACTCGTGGGGTATCCGCCAAACTTGTCCATTTCTTGTTGCCAGCTTGAACTAAACTGGGGACTGCAATAACTACATTTGAGATTACACGCATGATTAAAGTTAACTTCAACGTACGACGGAACAACGTCCGTTTCATTTCCGGTGCTTGATCGAATAAGTTCATAATCTTCTGCCGCCCAGGGCTCCCCTGATCTATAGTGTCTATCGCTTAGGTTACCCAAGTCTTCTTGTGTCCAACAATAACTACATTCACTGGGACGTTCATCCCGTAGCATAATAACACGTTGAGCTTTTTTATGCTCGGTATTGTGTAATGCGCTCGGATCGTCTTTCAACGCTGTTGCATCAATTTGATGTAGCGGCGGATGGTAACAACTGTTATTTAATCCTGTAGGTAAATGTAGGCTGACCTGTTTCCATTTGGCCAAACACAATCCGTGTCCTAGTTTTTCTCGCATCTGCTCGGCAGCAGACATAAAATCGCTTTTACTCAAAATCTGTTGACCTTACCTGTTGGTTTCCATAGTCGTTTAAAATCTGCGCCTGACAATATTGCTTGGTTTACTTCGTTGACCCATTTACGAGTGTTGATATCTATCGCAATATCGGATACACGATCTAAATATTCCAGATGTTCTGCTGGCAGCAGATGTGTATTTGTACGTGACAACAACTGTTTAGATAACAAATGATCCTCATCTATTTCTACACGCACACGCTTTTCTACTCCTGTCCAGTCCTGTTGTTTGAATGTTTCCCACACGGGCCAAGCGGCACCTTTGACAGTATTATAGTATTGTTCTAACATTGCCAAATCTCTAACACCAGGACGACTGTACCAATCAAATGCAAATACAACTTCAAACACGCTGGGTGCAATACTGCGTATATCTTCTGCATAAAGATTGACTATCTTGGTGTCCATGCTAAACACTTGGAATATATTATCATCTGGCACATTGAGTGGAACAGTACTAAAAAACTTGTACTTGCATCCTATAGATTCCAATAGAGATCTAACTGCCGATACATGTGCCATGTCTCTGATCAAATATCCAGTTGGATCAGCATAATCGCGAACAAAGTCCGGGCTGTATATGGTTTGATTGTATATACTACCCGGTGTAATCCACCCTGTGCCTTTGACATAACGATCTTCGCGGCCGATGTTGGTCCACATGATCATTACTGTATCATCCTTGGTGATAGTGTTGCGTTTAATTGCTTCCATAACACTATAAAAGATAAAACTGTTGCCGGCGCCAGGCAATGCCCAATTTTGATAGTGATCGTAATCTCGTGCAACTATGTCTGCCCAAGTTGGCCAGTTACAACTGGTAGCACTACATCCAAAAGCAAAGAATCTTGTTGTCATTTTGTCGTTACGTTATTATAATGTAGAATTACGGATTCTGCATCCTTGCTGGTCGGACACATGGCACATACCGCATGGGGTTTACCATAATTCTTTAAAAATGCTTCTACTTCTCGGTGACTGCTACTGGGACTGATAGAATAGTTGCGATACGGATCCCAGGCCGTATCCGTAATTTTAAAACGTTTTAGTGTTTGGTCGAGTCCGCCAAGAGTACTGCATTTATACATACGTCCCTCAAACATCAACGGACAACGTTGTTGCATACATATCTCAAATGATTCTTTTGGATCACTGTGATATGGCATCATGTTGGCATAATCGTTTCGATAATACTTTAAAAAGGTCTGAGGGCGATTGACTTGAAAACGTAAATTGTTGCCTGTACGGAAACGGTAGATGCCGTATTCAAATACCGGTTCCCATTTGTACATGTTGAATATCTGTTCAATCACTGCCTCTACACGCTCACTGTGTTGATGTGCTGTAATTTTAAATACAAAGTTTCCCGCTTCGTGTGCTGTTTCTAATACGTCTAGATGTTTATCCAATAACTCGCCGTTGGTACTAAAACGTATTGTGCTTGTGGGTAGCAGTTCACGCAGGCCCGTGATCCATTGTTTAAGTTCAGGATTGATTAACGGTTCGCCCCCCATGATGCCAAAGTCGCCAATGTCCATACGATCAAGCCATTGACTTATTTCTCTGCGACCTTCGTACCATTTAAGATATCCGGTGTGTTTTAAATCGGCATAGTTACTACAGCCAAGACAACTCAGATTACATACTTGTGTAACTTGCATTTCTACAAACGGTAATTGGAATTTAGTCATTGAATGTTTTTGCAATTTGTTGTTGGGTCAATCGTAGAAATGTTGTGTAATTATGATCAAGTATGTGTTTCATTTCTGCTAGTTTACTTACCAGCTCTTCGGGTGACCAAGAACTTATTGTTGCTAGTACCTTAACTATTGCCTGTATCCTGTCAGTCATTGACAAGTCATCGTAACTTTCATCCCAAAATTCGCCAAACGTACGAAATCCCAATTGGCGCATATTGGCAAGATGTCCTTGACCCGCGGCTGTGATAAAAGGACGCCGTGCCAATATAGGGCGCCAAGTTTTTTCAGTACAAAAAAATACTGTGCCACTCATATAACTTTCATGAACGATATCTACAAAGATATCGTTGTAATATTTTAATATATTTAGATTGGCCGGTAACTGTATGGGATAATGATGTGTCTGTTTGATATGGGTAGCACAGTCGCTGATAAACTCTGAGTCTTCGGGAATAATTCTAGGGCATGTTTGCAAGAACTCAATAACGTCTGGTAATATATCACATCGGCGTTTAACTAAATCCTCTAAGCCAATGTAGTCTACCTTGGTAGTATCTTTAGTTAGATAGTTGGTGCCAATGCCACCGTTGAATGTCTGGAACGATTGGTTTGCATACTGACTATACAGCGTTGCGGCTACCCAAAGTCTATTCCAATTGGCTTTACCAATAAAATGTCCAAAGTAATAACTTGGTGTGTTTGTGATGTTCACAGTATTATCCCATAACCATTTTTGGATAACAGGCACTTCGTACCAGGCTTCTTTGACTTTTACTATCCTATAGTCAGGATGTCGTTCGATCATGTTTCCTGTCTTGATGGTAATATTGGCTTTAGAATATCCGGTGTGTCGACAAAACTCATCCAAGTACCAGTACAATCCGTTTGATTCAAAACTGCTGGCTTCAGGAACAACTGTTAATACCGGCTTGGTATTGGTCTGCATACAGTCATAGAGATGCATAATCAAAAGATCCTTGCGCCAAATCTTATGATCATTGATCCCAATCTTGTATTCGTTATTCAACATAGTCAATCTTGGTTGTATATGTGTGGTCCACAAGTAAACGATAATTGTGTTCCAGTACGGGTTGCATTGATTTGTATATTGATTCTAACTCTGCAACCGACTTGGTAGCCAGTGTGTTTATTAGTTCTAATATCTTGACATAACGGTGCAATCCTTCGTGACCATCGTAGCCTTCGTCCCAAAAGTCATGAAATGTACAAAATCCCAACTGACGTAAGTGTATCAGGAAGTTGCGTGGACCCATTGT
>Ga0209188_1001631_pt1 | contig 17594 bp, 21 predicted proteins | sample C_130625_EF_Meta_FD_187307 | JGI IMG/M metagenome (GOLD analysis project Ga0209188, IMG submission 187307) | Freshwater microbial communities from Lake Croche, Canada to study carbon cycling - C_130625_EF_MetaG (SPAdes) (version 2) | ecosystem: Environmental > Aquatic > Freshwater > Lake...
ATTGACTCCTTGTTTTTATGTATTTCTCAGAAATATATTATGACCAAATAAAATAGGAAACCCAATGAAATATGAAAACGGACTCTTTATTTTTAGGCGCGACTTACGAATCGTAGATAACCGCGGGTTGTCTTTGTTGAGTTCCAATTGCAAGAACGTCCACACTATTTTTATTTTCACGCCCGAACAAGTGACATCCAAAAATCACTATAAATCCATCAATGCCATACAATTCATGATTGATAGTTTAGAAGATTTGTCTGAACAAATTAAAAAAGAAGGAGGTAGTCTCCATTGTTTTTATGGAGAGAACAAGAAAGTAATCAAGCAATTATGCACGGACCTGTCCATTGATTATTTGGCATTCAATTCCGATTATACCCCATATGCTTTACAAAGAGACCAAGAAATAAAAGAATTGTGCGACACTATGAAAATCGTGTGTGAATCAGCAGGCGATTATTATTTGAACGAGCCCGGAAGTATTCTAAACGGAACCGGCGGACCCTATCAAAAATTCACACCTTATTATAATACCGCCAAGCATATTCCGGTAAGTGCACCTGCCACAAAAAAGAAAATCCGATTTTCTTCATCAAATCGTGTATTTTCAAATACTATTTCTCTCGGGGATGCCTTCCATAAACTTGTTAAGAATAGAAATGAATTGGTTTCCCATGGCGGAAGAACCGTTGGACTCAAATCACTTTCAGCATCAGTAAAAAGCCAGAAAAAGTATTCTGAAACCAGAAATATGCTGAGTAAAGAAACGAGCAGAATGTCGGCTTATATAAAATTCGGATGTATTTCTATTCGCGAAATGTACAAGGCATTCAAGGGAAATACGGAACTCATTAGACAAGTGTATTGGAGAGACTTTTATGCCAATATTTTATTCTTTTTTCCGCACGATTTAGGGAAACCTATGAAACCGTCTTATAATAAAATAAAATGGAATCATAATGAAAAATGGCTTCAAGCATGGACCCGGGGAGAGACTGGGTTCCCGGTAATAGACGCTGCTATGCGTGAACTAAACCATACCGGATATATGCATAATCGTGGGAGACTTATTGTCGCCGCGTTTCTCACCAAGAATTTGTTGATTGATTGGAGAGAAGGGGAGAGATATTTTGCCACGCAATTGGTGGATTATGACCCTGCTTCTAATAATGGAAACTGGCAGTGGGTCGCATCCACGGGCGCCGATTCCCAGCCCTATTTCCGTATAATAAATCCCTGGTTACAATCAAAGGCAGTAGACCCTGACGCGGAATACATAAAAAAATGGGTTCCCGAATTGGCGGATGTTCCCGCAAAAGCGATTCATGAATGGCACGAATTTCATAAAGACTTCCCGGGGATATACTTCAAACCTATTTGTGATTACTCTGTTCAGAGAGAAAAAGTAATCAAAATGTATGCCGCGGTTTTTGCCAAATAAAAAATACATGAATACACGCACAACAATAGACAACAATATTCAGAGGAGTTTTTATTTTTTATTTAGCGCACTTGAGAGTAATACTCCGCAGTGAGACACGTCGCCATGTACTCCTCTTCTTCCTCGTCGTCCTCTGCCCGGATTTCGTCCCAGGTCATTTTATTTCGCCTCTCCTCGCGAGCCTTGATTTTTTCATCAATCTCCCGATCCATCTCAAGCGTTTCCTGATACTGCTCGTTTTCTTCCTCGTCGCGGCGTCGCGCAACAAAGTCCCAATCCTCCGTTTGGGTCACCCTGTAAATCCAGCCGTTTCCGTATTTTTCATACATCTTTTCCGCATGTTCCGCCTCCTTTTTCTCGTGGCGCTCCCGGCGCTCTTTTTCCCAAGCTAGCCTCTTTCGCTCGGTTTCCAATGCCGCTTCTTCCTTGCGAGCTCGCTCTGCGCGCTCTGCGCGTTCCGGATCATCCGGAATACCAGAGACCTTGGAGGAGTAGGAGATAGCGACCACCTGCTTGACGATTCCTCCCCCCGCCACAAGAGGCGGGAAGTCGCTCTCCTTAACCACCGCCTTTTGACCGCGCCCGCACGCCTCCTTCACAATGAGCTTGGGACATGTTGTCACCTTCTCACCGTTTGACCACTTGAATATCGTGTGCCCCTGCTCCTTGCAATAGTGGCAGGGGCCAGACATTCTTGAAGCACAATCAGAACCAACCTAAGATTTACTCTTCATAGATTGAAAAAAAGGATTTCAATTTTTTTTCAATCAATGTTTTTTTTATAATTTTTTAATAAAATTATTTGTGTCTTTTCCTCGTAGATACATTTTTTTTATTTTTTTTTCCTCCAATGCTATGTCTTCGTAATGGTTTTGATGATGATGTGGGTTTAAATGATGACGCGGATTTTGATGATGACGTGGGTTTTGATGCTAATGTAAGCTTATATATAAAAATGTAAATTTCTTTTTCTATGTAAAGTTCCGTTATATTTGGGTCCCCACTTCGTTTTTTACCTATTTTATTACCTTCTTCCACATCTACTTCATCTTCTTCATTATCATGCCAATCAGCATGTGTTTTTTTAACTTCATCTAACGCATCATTATAACTTGTAAAAGCATTAGGATATGCTTCTCCATTTTCAACTATCGTGTATACAAATCTCATATTATAATTATAATATATAATTATAATTTTCTAAAATCGGCGTTGTAATCAACATTTTTTCAATTCGCGTTATAAAAATTAACCCGTTTTTTTGACGGATTGTCCTGCACTGGCGGAAGAACCTTGGCGATATTTGATTTTACTTTTGCGTCTTTATATAATGGACCACAAAAATCAGGCGTGATACAGGTCCCATCATCGGGGTTTTTTCTATATCTTAAATTATTTGTTATCTGGGAGTAGGAACCAACTTTGAATATCGGTTTTTTCCACCAATTTGAGTTATAATTGTTATGATTAATGGTATTTCTTCCAGAGAATTTATAACTATCCGCTAATAATGGTTTGTCATTCGGATAATTGTCTGGGTTATTGTTTGAATACCCCTCTTTACTAAACTTGACGGCTTTTACATACAAATGGGAGGAAAATGATGATACAAATAATGCAATAAATACAATTATTAAAAAAATCAGACCGCTATATTTATTTGGATTCAATAGATTCATCGGGATTCTATAATAAGATAATATTTTATCTTCGTGCTTTTCTACTTTTTCTGCCACCCGCTTTGCCACGCATTTTTTTGCCATATTTCCTTGATTTTTTCCCACCTTTTACAGATTTTCTATGACTCTTTCTACGTTTTCCGGCGGCTTGTTTACTATGAATACCATAAGGATCGGACAAATTAATTCCTTTACCAAATTTTTCTTGTCCTGGAATCTGACCGCTTAAAAGCTGTTCTCTCGCGATTCTACCCATCTCTAATTCTTTTTGTCTAGATGCAGAAGAAAAAACATCTCCTGATTCATTTCTGGGTCTTTGTTGCACTTCTCTATCCGCCTTCAGCTTCATCAAGTCCGAAGCCTTTTTATCTTTATATCGTTTTTTCCCATCCTCGCATTCTCTTTGCGTGTTTAATCCCATAGGCAACCCGGGTTTACTAAATATTGATTCGTCAATAGGACAGCTTAATCCCATTTCTTTTTGTAAAGCCTGATTTAAGGGCGGCAAATTGTCTTCTAAACGCGAGTTTTTTCCGAATAAACGACCAAACATTCTTTATTATAAAACAATATAATTTTATTTATTTATCATAACTTCTCTAGCGACCCTCCTAAGAATTTTATTGTATTCTTTTTCTCGTTCTTCTGTTGTTTGCGGTCCACTATTTTCGTATAATATTTTCGTGTATTTGTCCATGGTTTTTGACGAAGAATCGGAATAATCGGGATTCTCCTTCTTCCAGTCAAAACTACGCATAAAATTCTTATGCGCCACACCTTTTATTGCAGAAATAAACAAGGTTTTTTCCTTATCATTCTCCCAGATGTCCTTATCCTTGATATACATGGTTTCCCTCTTCAAGTCACTGCAGTGCATAGGGCGTTTCTCAACTTCCGTATTTTTTAGATTGTTAATAATAATTTTACTTATTCCTTCCGCATATCCAAGCGTCCCTACATTCTCAAAATCTTCAAAACTTATTTCCAACGATTTGATAAAATCCGAGATATTCATCGCATCCTTACACTTTTCGTTCAAGAAAAAATTCAAGTTGAAATTATTTGAATTTGTGTTGTGAGAATTTATCGTATTTCCACACAAGCCATTTTCCTTGACCAAGTCTAGTATTTGTTTCTGGAAATCTTGATTTTGTTTTATTAATTCTAAAATTAAATTGCTTGATGTGTCCGAAATATTATTTTCGGAATCTTTTTGAAAAATACAATTCTTTTTATGGCGCCATAAACCAACTCTATCAGCATATTTCTTACCACAACAACAAATTAATTTATCAGAAGAAGCTTCTTTTTGCGTTTTATCGTTGCATTGTGTTGCTTTTGAATGTTTTGCTGTCAATAAATGTTTTGAATAATCATATTTGTTATTGGAATCAAAGCAACAAATGTCACAAGAAAATTTTGCGTTTTTTTGCGAAAAAACTGTTGCCATTTGTTGTATTATCGCAATAAAAAACGTCTAAATGTTTTTCATTATTTATTTATTTTTAAAAAATTACAGTAACAAACTTTTCGGAGCTTTTACAAAAATCACAGCATTATGCTGCAAAACGGAAAAAGGCGTGCTTTTTGCTCAAGACTTTTTCTGGAAATCCGTTTTTGGACATTTATAAATGTCCATTTTCACTTTTCCAAAAAAACTTTTGAGAATTTCGTCGCCCTTATATATTATTTTCTCAAATGGGCTTAAAGAAAATCTCTCCATTTATGAAAAAATTGAAACCTTTTTTCATAAAGTTTTCCATTGGAAAGAAATAGGAAGAATGTCGGTGGAGATGCAGGTGAGCGACGTGATTTATGCCTTCAACGCGGCTCAGCTACTGAGAGTGGAGGGAAATGTCACCACTCTTTACGTGAAAAATGTCTGCATAAAGCTTCGCGAAAACATGAATACGGTGGGACCGGAAAGTCGTGAAAATTTGATTTCGTTTCTCACGGTAGAGGTGGGGGAGCCGAGAATCCGCGAGGTTGGAAAGGCGAAGGAGTTTTTGCGGAGGTTGATTTACACGATAGGGCTGAACAACGAAAACTACCAGGACACGACGGGCGGCACCACGCGCACGAAGAACCATTTTGGCTACCGTTACACACCGGAAGAGACAAAGCATATAAATAATAACATGCCGCGTCAGGATAACCCTGGCATCATCATGAACGGCATTGAGTTTTTGGAGAATGAGGACGGATTCCTTGAGGCGGTGAGACGCAAAACTTGTCTTGAAAAGTGTAAGGAGCAGGCGATGAAATGCTTATTTGGTTAGAAGTCGTCAGTTGATTTATATTAATTTTGTAAAATTAAAATAAATATTTTTTTTTAAACCGTATAGGGTTTATTTTTACACCGATGAACATTCTATAGAAAATATATGTATAGTATAGTATATGAGTGAATATACGTTTCCATTTAATACCTGTGAAAAACCAAATAAAAATGGAATAGCACAACCATATTCGGCATTATTTAATTTAATAAACTGCATAATAATTTTCTTTTTTTTATTGAAGACGAAACAAAAATACACATTTATATTATTGTTTTCAATATTATGCTTTGAATTGTTTCATTTGTTTTCACATATCATTCATATTGATGGTCCAATTCAAATAAATATAACACATTCGCTTACATATTTTATGAATTTAGCATTTTTCTATGCGTTTTATTGTTATACCAATAAATTGCCAAGTTATGAGTTTGTTTTTTATTTATTAGCGTTAGTATGTGTTGACATATATTCCTTTTTAAATTTAACTATAATTTATTATTTGTTAAGTCAATCCGTTATTTTTATTTCATTATTGGTGTATTATTTTCCATTACTACCAAAATTTATTCAAACTACTGTATATAAAATCGTATTTTTTGTGGGCATTATTATACTTTTATTTTTGAACGAAAAATACAATTGTGAAAAAATGCTAAAAATATACCCATACTTTCCTTATCATATTTTTATTGAAATAACTGGCATTGTATTATTTTATATTATTTGTAGCAATTTTTATAGACTGTGAAACAAGAGTATTATTTCCTGGATTTTCTAGATTTCTTGGATTTCCTAGATTTCCGGGATTTCCTAGATTTCCTAGATTTCCTAGATTTTCGCGATTTCCTTCCAGCGGTTTGTTCTTGTCTCTCACTCGCTTGTCTTTCAGCAATTTCTCTCTGTCTCATCATTTCATTGTATTCTTCCCTAGCCGGGATACAAACACGCTCTGGTGTTTTGAAGTGTTCAGGATGATAATTTAGATCATTGTTTCTGTATTCATCAGTTGGACAGTGAAGACCCCGCCAACCAAGCAATTGTATATCCGTGTTTTTTGCTATTAAATTCGCAATAATTTCTTTCTCACTTTTTTCCGAATAACGAGGAAACGCTGATTTAAAACGAGAAGTAAAAAATGACTTCATAATATATTATAATGAGAGATAATTTTTCTACGGGAGCGTCTTTAAGTTCAAAATGGGAAATAATATATAACCATTAAACATTATCGCGATTCTGACTTAAAATTATCTTGTGATGATAATGCAATGGAAGACAATATGAGAGTTACAAAACGGAGTGGCGAGTTGGAAGACATCGCCTTTGATAAAATTCTGAACCGGGTTAAAAAGCTGGGACAGGAGGCGAATATTCAGATTAATTATCCCATGCTTATCATGAAGGTGATTGACCAACTATATGATAAGATTGCGACAGGAAAAATAGATGAATTAACTGCGGAACAGTGTGCCTCGCTTTCTACCCAGCATCCTGATTATAATATTCTGGCGGGGCGAATTGTTGTTTCAAATCATCAGAAAAATACCGAAGACTCTTTTTATGAAACGGTGTCAAATTTGTATAAACATACTGATTCGTCCGGAAAAAGCGCACCGATTGTTTCTCAAAAGTTATGGATGACGGTTTCAAATCACGCGGACGAAATAGACGCGATGATTGATTATAGTCGCGATTATTTGATTGATTATTTTGGGTTCAAGACTTTAGAGCGCTCTTATTTATTTCGCATTAATGGAAAAATCTTGGAAAGACCACAACATATGTGGATGCGCGTGGCAATTGGTATTCATGGACAAGACTTGGCAGCAATAAAAGAAACTTATGATTTAATGTCGCAAAAATATTTCACACATGCTACCCCGACACTATTCAACGCGGGAACACCGAAGCCTCAGTTATCGTCGTGCTATCTAATCGCTATGGAGGATGATAGTCTAGAAGGAATTTTCAACACACTAAAAGATTGTGCGAGTATTTCCAAGTGGGCGGGCGGAATCGGACTTCATATTCACGATATTCGCGCCAAGGATTCCTTCATTAAGGGGACCAACGGAAAATCGTCGGGAATTGTCCCCATGTTACGTGTATTCAATGATACGGCTAGGTTCATCAATCAGGGAGGTAAGAGGAATGGGTCGTTTGCTATTTACATAGAGCCATGGCATGCCGATGTAGAGGATTTCTTAGAGATGAAGAAGAATCATGGTGACGAAGAATTACGTGCCCGCGATTTATTCTATGCGCTTTGGGTGCCTGATTTGTTCATGGAGCGCGTAAAAGAAAATGGAAAGTGGTCGCTATTTTGTCCGAACGAATGTCCTTATTTATCGGATGTTTATGGCGACAATTTTGCGAAATTGTATACCCAATATGAAGAATCGGGGAAAGCTAGGAAGGTCGTGAATGCGCGTGATTTATGGTTTAAAGTATTGGATTCTCAGATGGAAACCGGAACTCCGTATATTTTGTATAAGGATGCGGCGAATTCCAAATCCAATCAGAAAAATCTGGGCACCATTAAAAGTTCAAATTTATGCACAGAGATTCTAGAATATTCCGACCGTAATGAGACGGCGGTATGTAATCTGGCATCAATCGCACTTCCTACATTTGTCAATAAAGAAACCAAGGAATTCAATTATGATAAGCTTCATCAAGTGACCAAGGTGATAACCAGAAATCTCAACAAGATTATTGATGTTAATTTCTATCCGACACCGAAAACACGGCGAAGTAATTTGCTTCATAGACCTATTGGAATTGGTGTTCAGGGTCTAGCCGACACCTTCATGATGATGGACTTGCCATTTTGCGGCGACGCAGCAAAGGAGGTTAATAAGTTCATTTTTGAGACGATTTATCATGCTGCACTTGAGTGTAGTAACGAAATCGCGATAGAACGTAAACCATTTATGGATAAAATACAGAGTGATTTTGTTTACGACCATTATACTGATAATGACGAATCGCCGGACGCGTCCGTTCATACTCAGGCACCACCGCTGAAAAGAATGTTACCGATAGTAAACGAGGTGAGATTATTGGACCCAGACCACATAGGTGCCTATAGTACATTTGAAGGTTCGCCTGCATCAAAGGGGATTCTCCAATTTGACATGTGGGGGACCGAACCGTCAAATAGATACAATTGGAACAAATTGAAGGAGTCAATTATGGACCATGGATTACGGAATTCTCTATTGACGGCTCCCATGCCTACGGCGAGCACGTCGCAAATCCTCGGGTTCAACGAGTGTTTTGAACCGCTCACTAGTAATATTTATACCAGGAGAACATTGGCGGGCGAGTTTATTGTGGCGAATTATTATTTGATGCGCGATTTGATGAGTTTGGGATTATGGAATGAAAAAATGAAGAACAATATTATTGTGAATAAAGGTAGTATTCAACATATTACGTCAATACCGGAGAACATAAGAGAAAAATACAAGATTGTTTGGGAAATGCCGATGAGAACACTTATTGATATGTCGGCGGACCGAGGTGCGTTTATTTGTCAGAGCCAGAGTTTGAATCTATGGATAGAGGACCCCGATTATAATAAGTTGACATCCATGCATTTTTATTCTTGGAAGAAGGGGCTTAAGACCGGAATCTATTATTTGCGAAGAAAGGCGAAACACCAGGCACAGCAATTTACCATAGAGCCGGAGTCAACGGTGAAAAAGGAAAAAGAAGAGGAAATATGCGAAATGTGTTCGGCTTGATTTTGTGAGTTTTTTTATTATTTCACTATTATAAGTTTGTAAATGAAAAATGAAGCAATTCTATTTGCGTTATTTGTTGGTTTTTTATGGGGACTTGCTCCTGTCATTCATAAATCATTATTGCGAAAATATACCCCGATAACCATAATGATGATTATATCGGCAGTTAATTTTTTGTGCATATTGTTATATTCATTGTTTAATAAAAAAGAACTCGTAAGCGATTATAATAAGATAACCATAAAAGACATCGCAATAATTTTGATTACAGGCGCAACAACGATGTTTTTAGCAAATGTCATATATTATAATGTTTTACGCGATAACAAAAGTTATGAAGTGGCTGCCCTTATTGATTCTGGTCCTGTTTTCGCATTGTTGTTAGCCTATTTTTTTCTTTCCGAGAAGATTACTTTTAATGGATTTTTAGGCGTGGGTTTTGTCATGACAGGAGTATATTTAATTTCCATGAATAATTGCAAATATCTCCCGTAAACTGTATCTATTATATATAAAAATATATAATAAATAGAAGTCTCCATAATTATAGAAATGGAAAAATCGGAAAAAATAGAAAAATTGGTGGATGCTACTTTTATTTTGCAAAAGCAACTGGAGCCGAAACATAATGAAATGAAAACATTAGACAATGCTCTTCTACAAAAATACGATGTTGCACTATACGGTTCAGGACATGACATATATGAAATAATCAATGATTTTTTACAGGATAATCAGAGCGAAGAGGCTTTTTACATTATTGATTTGGGGGAAATTGTAAATGCTTATAATATCTGGATAAAATTGTTGCCCGACGTTAATCCTTATTATGCCGTGAAATGTAATTCTAATCCAGTAATATTAGACGTTTTGTCCAGTCTGGGGGCCAATTTTGATGCGGCGAGTCAGAGTGAAATTCGGAGTGTCATTGATATAACGAAAGACCCGACCAGAATTATATTTGCGAACCCGTGTAAAATGACGTCACAGATTAAATATGCGCGTAGTAATGATGTGGACATGCTGGTGTTTGATAGTGAAGAGGAATTATATAAAATTAAACTGTATCATCCGAATTGTAATCTAGTATTAAGACTCGCAGTGGATGATAGTAAGAGTAAATGTAGGTTTTCAAAAAAATTCGGTTGTAAATTAGAGCAAGTAGAAGAATTGTTGAAAATCGCGAAAACTTTGAAAATAACTGTGGTGGGATTTAGTTTTCATGTTGGGTCCAATTGTTTATCATGTGATTCTTATTATGACGCAATAAATAATTGCAAAAAAGCATCGGACATTGCGGAAAAATATGGATTCAATATTAGTTTGATTGACATAGGCGGTGGGTTTACCAGCATAAACCCCAACATAAAATTTGAAGATGTTGCCTCAAGAATAAACGATGCAATCAAGGACTTTTTTTCTGCGGAACTGGGAAGCATTGAATTTATATCTGAAGTGGGAAGATATTTTGTGGAAAAGTCGCATACACTTGTATTGAATGTTATTGGAAAAAAAATAGTAAATGACAATGGTGACAACGTAATAGAATATTATCTAAATGAGAGCACATATGGTTCTTTTAACTGTATACATAACGACCACTATGTGCCAAATCTCTTGGCTTTTAATGAACGAAAAGAAAATTTGAAAAAGTCTAGATGTTGGGGAGTTACCTGTGACGGGGGGGATTTAATTTGTGATTCAATATTATTGCCCGATTTGGCGATTGGTGAATGTTTGTTTGTTGAAAATATGGGGGCATATACAATATCAGCGGCTTCAAATGGATTTAATGGATTTGCACCAACAACGGTGTTTAAGTATATATATAGAGATCAATCACAAAACTAGGCGTTTCTTCAATACTGAATAGTATTATTGTTAATTGCGTTCTCTACGTTCTCTGCGTTCTCTGGAATGTTGACGATATTCGCGATGTTCAAGTTGTTCAAGTTATTCAAGTAGTTGAAATAGTTCACGTTGTTCACGTTGTCGTCGTCATTTGCCGGAATAAGTTCAGGCATGTCACTATAATCTTCATCTTCCGCTTCATTCTCGTTTACCGGAATCAACTCAGGCATGTCATCATCTTCATCAGGAATATTATTATAAGGAGGAATCCCAATTTGCCGCGACAAATTAACTCCGCGCAAATAAGTAGAAAAGACATTTTCGCCAAGTTGCTGCGAGTGATAATTGGAAACACCTTGATAAAGAAATCCAGAACCACGACTTCCCTCATAAACATATTGCGCACAATTCGCGCAGTATCCAATAAATATTCCGTTCCAGCTTCCGGCACAAGCACAATTTAAACATCCGACCGGACCAGTTTCCGGTTCATGAGATAGTGCCCACTCTACCGGAAAGCGTTCGGTGTAAAGAACACCGTCATGAAAATAATACTGCTTCTCCAAACCACAATAAAGAACCTCGTTTGATTGAGACATCCTGTTGTTATACAAATTTTTATTTCTTTATTCGGTGTTTCAATTTTTTTATGAATCTAATATATAATGGCAGGAAGACAAGTAAATTGGGGAACTAATCCACCTCCGAGAGAAAATTCTGGAAATTACTCAAATCAACAAAGAAGAGAAAACACAATATCTTCTGAACAACAAAATCAAAATATGATGCACGCATATAATGAACGTCGTTATGGATTAAACCCAGGAGGATTACAAACAGGTCCACAGTTGCAAAATGCTTTTCAACATTTAGAACGACAAGGAAGGTGGGGCGGAAAAAAAAGCACATTAAGAAATAAAAGAAAGAACAAGAGAAAGACGATGAAATCAAGGCGTTAAAAGGTTCATCATTTTTTCAAACTTTGAATCAATCGTCAACAAGTCTATAGAAAACTTTATCATGTAATAGCATCGCAAACAAATCACCACGTCATTGAGTGAATTATGTAGATTTTTCGGAACAAATCCGAAAAGGTGGTTATGAAGTTCCGACAATTTCGGGAATTTCGCATAAGTGCTACCATCCGAGGGTCTAATTGCAGTAATATTGCACAATTCAACGCCGTCCTGCATTGTGCAATACATCCTGGTATTATTCAAATCAGCCATGAACCCATTAATTTTTTTCATGAAATCCGTGTCGTTTTTATTTTTCCTTTGCCAGCGGTAAAGTTCTGCGTGAAGAAAGCTAAGGTCAAAATCCATATTATGTGCTACAATCGCACTCACTGTGTAATAATCTCTGACAAATTCTAGTAAACAATCCCCCATGTCAATCCCCTTTTCTCTTGAAATTTTGGTTGTTATCCCGTGGAAAGACGTAGATTCCGCACTAATTGTCACGTTGTCCGGAACGCGAATGACGTGGTCCACCACCTTTTCAATATTTTTGTCATCCTCGTTGTATATTATGTAACTAAATTGCACAACGTGGGGAAAGTTATCTACATTATGTGGGGTGCATTGTCGCACCCTCGGCAAGCCCGTTGTCTCCGTGTCAAAGACAAGAATTCGCGACATCTGTTCTCTTCTTTTGTATTTCTATGCATTTCTATGCATTTCCATAATTCTGGTTCAATTTTTTTACGAAAAACTTTTACAGATACCGAATGTTTTGCGATGCCATGTGGTTATCCCGTGCTCTTTAATTCCTTCAATATGTTTTTTCGCACCGTATCCCTTATTACTATCTATGCAATAGTATTCTTTCAGGCCCGGATTTTGTTCACATAACTCTGCGATATATTCGTCGCGCGCCACTTTGGCTAATATAGAAGCCGCAGCAATACTGGAGTATTTATTGTCACCCCCTTCAATACAAACCGAATTCATTGTTTCCAAATGTTGTTTTGTCGTATTATAAACGAGACACGGTTTAAAATAATTTCCGTCAACTAGTAAATTTATATTTTTGTTAGGATTTATTTTTCTTACTTCGGCAACGACACTTTTAATACATTTATGCATAGATTGTTGTGTGGCCTGAAGAATATTAATTTCATCTATTACCTTTTCGTCTTCATATGAAATAGAATAGGCAATCGCATTTTGTTTTATATATTCTGAAACCACTTGAATTTTTTTTTTAGAGTGAAATTTTTTACTATCCTTCATAGATGAATGATCAAAACTATCATCTTTAGGTAAAATTACGGCTGCGGTGTAAACCCTCCCGAAAAGTGGTCCTCTACCCACTTCATCTACCCCGATCTCATAAGAATCGTCATCATGGTAATGTGTATTCAGCATTTTTTCTTTTTGTTGTATATTATTTTCCATTTACACGAATTCAATTATATTTTTAAACTTTTTTCACAACATACAATAAATGAATAATTATTTAATTTTGTTTATGATATTATTATTGGGATTGGTTTTCTCATCATTTTTAGGAGGTAAAAACATCCGAGATGGATTCAAATCAAATGAAAAATCGCACGGCAAATCTAAAGATAAATCTGATGAAAAGATACCCACCAAATTCTATAGCTCAAGTGGAGAAAGTGCTGAACTTAAAAAGGTCAATGGTGCTTATATAATAATTGTCAAAAATAAGGACGGGTCCACAACAATATACACAGTAAAAATAAATCATCATGAAAACCATAATCCCGATTCATTAGTGAATAAAATATTTTATGGTCCCAATGGCGGGTACGCACGCATTTTTGAGTCAAACGACGGAAAAATAGCGATTGAAATAACTAGTCCCCATGGGCAAATAAATATTTATACCGACAAAGAAACATATCATTTTAACCCACTAAGCGAGTCCGGAACCACATGTGGTGACAAATGTCATCATACAAAATATGAGGAAGCTAGTGACTCGGATGAAGAAGGTGAGGGTAACAGCGGGAAAGAAGGGTTTACCTCACAGCAATTACAAGATGAAATAAGTAGAGAAAATTCAGATTTACAGGGTGAAAAATACAATATAGAGTATTTACAACAACAAGAACAAAAACTTCGTCAAACCCTGAAAGAGAAACAAATTAAAATGGAAGAGAAACATAATCAAATGAAAGAAAAATCTAAGGATGCGGAAGATAAAAAAGAAAAAATGCATGAATCAAAATCTAAAAGCGAAAAACATCAACGAACTGCGGATAAAGAACATGAAGATGCTGTAAATGAACACGTGAAAGCCAAAGAAGAACATAAAAAAGCCATGAGCGAAAGCGAGTATATGAAACAATTACATGATGAGGTGGTCAAAAAAATCAAGGACGCTAAAAACTCACAGCATTACGGTGATAGTGAACATTCAAGCAATTATCACAAACGTCACATTAAACATCACGTTAAAGACCATAATGATTATTCTGTGCACAAATATACCATTCCACCATCATCAAATTATGACAGTTCATATCCCCCCGGAATTCATAAACATATGATACCAGACGGAGAAGATGATTTATATATTTTAAAATCTCAAATTGTCCCACCAGTTTGCCCAGCGTGTCCCCAAATATGCCCGAACCCACCACGCCCACCCCCTCCTCCCCCACCTCCAAATGGGTCAAGTTACTATGGAAACAGCTACGGAAATAGCGGGACTTACAACATTGGATACGAAACCGAACAACAGGGAAACATTCCTGTGCCGGTTTTGAATAATTTTTCAACTTTCGGAATGTAATTATAAGTTTCACAAAAAACTTATAATTCTTTTAACCCTGTAATTCTTTCAACCCCGTTTCTTAATACATTTTTCGTCCATTTGAAATGTTTCACCGGTTTCATCTTGCGGGACAATTTTAATAATGCATTTAGATTTTTTTCCGTAAAGTGGCTCCGTGCACCCCTTTTCGGACAATTTTTTAGTTTTATTTTTCGGGAATTTAAACAACTTGGAATTTTCGTTGGTGCATCTCGCCCGGAAATGTTCATATCTTTCTCTCACATCACAGAATTTTAAACCGGAGCGTTTCTTCAACATTTTGTTGATAAGCTCATGTAAATCATATACGTATCGGGAAAAAGTATCACGTGTTTTCATATGTGACATTGTAAGGGGAAGTTGTTTAAAATTTTCCTTCAAATTTATTCTACAGTATTTGCATGGTAACACGTTTCGCAAACTCAAAATAAAATTCCTATAATGTTTCTTTTCTTCTAAAGTGGGATTTATTGGATAATTGAAACTCATCGTGTGGAGAGAGTGCCATAAACTCGGCCCCCAAACAGTAACAAGCATTCCGTCGCCACTATTATAATCATCTTTAGAATAGACTTTATCTGCGCTTCGCGTACTTCGCGTACTTCGCGCGTTCTCAGTTTTATCTTTCCGAGTTTTATTTTTCAAATTTCTATTATTTTTACGCGTTTCTTTCATAAATGCTAATATACTACTAGAAAATAAAAGTCGCCCTAATTTTATTCCTTCAAAAGTCTGGCGATTGCTTGAGACGAATAAAAATTTCGGCGGGAGGGTTTTTCGGAATCATCTTTAGAAGAAAAATGATACAAAGACTTTTTAACTTGTGCTATTTTTTCATGAAAAGTTATGTCATGACGATAATCTAATTTGTTAATTTCAATCAATGAACCTGTGCTACTTCTAAATAACATACTACCGTATATTAAAGAATATTTGCAATTTATCTTTATTTCGTTTGAAGAATGAATCTAAATTATCCCAACAAGTATATATAGGAAATGAGTTTTAGACCCGCAAATTATTTTCCCGCTGCCCCAAAGATGAATTGGGCAGTAATTTTTGTAGTTGCAATTATTTTGGGTGTTGTCACCTATTTCGTCTATAAACAATACATTTCTCCCATGTTTCGTGGCGGATATAAAGAAAACCGCGAGAATATTCAAAAAACCAGTGATGGCTCAAACAAAGAAGCGGAATTATTATTCTTCTATGCCGACTGGTGTCCACACTGTAAAGCGGCAAAACCCGAGTGGCAAAATTTAAAGGCGGAATATGAAGGAAAATCCATAAATGGGTATATTGTGATTTTCACAGAGATAAATTGCACAAACGAATCTCCGGAAATTGAGAAAATAGTAAGCACTTATAAAATAGAAGGATATCCCACAATTAAATTATTGAAGGACGGACAGGTTATTGAATATGATGCGAAGCCGACGAAATCAACCCTAGAACAATTCTTAAACACTGTTCTCTAAAAATTCCATGGCAGTTTTGATTCCGTCGTCCAGTAATTCCTTCCTGTTCTCCGGTGAAGATATCGCAGTTGTTATATGATAGAATGTTATCGGATTCGCTTTATAACTAATCTCGTTAGTTATATGGGGCTGAAAATTTTCGGTGCTTGCCGTAGAAACAAGTTTATTAATAAAGGTAAACATATAATCTAAAATAGTGGATTCCTGGTCCACACATTCTGGCGTGACATTTTCGTAATCATTTTTGACGCCCAATATTTCACACTCTGAACCCGCATTTTCTAATACGTATTCAAGACAATATTTCAAAGGATAATTAAATATAACGCCGCCATCAACATAACACTTATTATCAAGGAAAACGGGGGATATTAAAATAGGCAGCGCGCTTGTCATGTGTATTGCGCTCAATAATCTAAGTTCGGGATGGGTTTTATGTGATACGTCAATGATTTCATAATTATTTATCTCAAGGGTAAACATATGTAATTCAATATTTGTAATAAGAAAAAATTCGGCCAGAGTAATATCCATGGAAATATCTTTCGCTTTGAAAAACGGTTTGAAGAAAATGGAAATCATGTTTTCATCAAATAATCCTTTCTTGGAAAATGCGTCAAAAATTTGACTTGCGCCGATTTGATAAGCTTCATGCCAAGGGCGAAGTAATATATAATCATTTATGGTTTTCCAATCAAATCTGAGCGCTAACATGGTAGCAATAAATGCGCCACCCGACGTGGAAAATATGCTTTGTATATTATTCATATCAAAAAACTTTTTTTCCTCCAAGGTTTGTAAAACCCCCACCGCTTTAATGCAGGTTGAACCGCCACCCGATATTACTAAATGTTTTATGGTTGAATGTTTTATGGTTGTCATAATTTAATTCATTGCATTATATTTAATTTGTTTTTTTCTATGAGATTTTTAATGGCAAACATTTTTACATTAGAAAATGTCTCTGACTTTTCGGAAAAAATAAACATAGATTCGCTTTATGAGAGAAAACAACAATACGATTTAAGCAAATTGGCACTTTATAATAAAATTTTAAACCGAATTCATGTTCGGATTAAAACAACATCTAGACAAAAATTAGATGAACAGTTTTGTTGGTTTGTGGTGCCAGAAATGATTATTGGTGTGCCAAAATATGACCAAGGTGCGTGTATCGCTTATTTAATGGATAAATTAAAAGAAAACGGGTTTCAAATAAGATATATACATCCTAATACGTTATTTATTTCATGGCAGCATTTTGTGCCATCTTATGTCAGGTCAGAATTAAAAAAGAAAACAGGTATTGTTATTGATGAAAA
>Ga0209188_1001634_pt1 | contig 17557 bp, 1 predicted proteins | sample C_130625_EF_Meta_FD_187307 | JGI IMG/M metagenome (GOLD analysis project Ga0209188, IMG submission 187307) | Freshwater microbial communities from Lake Croche, Canada to study carbon cycling - C_130625_EF_MetaG (SPAdes) (version 2) | ecosystem: Environmental > Aquatic > Freshwater > Lake | place...
GTTTCATTAAATGCTCGTTTATTTGTAGCAGGAAATGTTTCAATGAATGGAAATATGTACACTATTGGAAGATCAGTTTATCAAGGCGATTTGTCAATTAATTCACGATTATTTATAAATGGAGATGTATCAATGAATTCTCGTTTGTTTATTACTGGAGATGTTTCTATGGGGGCACGTTTATTTGTTGGAGGAGATGTTTCTATGGGATCAAGACTCTTTGTAAATGGTGACGTATCAATGAATTCCAGATTATTTGTATCAGGTGATGTTTCAATGGGATCCAGATTATTTGTCAATGGAGATGTTTCAATGAATTCTAGATTATTTGTAACAAATGATGTATCATTAGGTGGACGTTTGTTTGTAGGTGGAGATGTTTCAATGACTTCCAGATTATTTGTTAATAACGATAGTTCTTTTAATGGAAATGTATATGTACTTCAAAAAACAATTTTGGTAGGAGATGTTTCTATTAACTCTATGTTATTTGTCAATGGAGATGTTTCCATGAATTCCCGTTTATTTATTACTAATGATGTTTCTTTGGGTGGTCGTTTATTTGTAGGCGGAGATGTTTCTATGACTTCCAGATTATTTGTTAATAATGATAGTTCATTCAATGGAAATATATTTACAGCAGGAATATCTATTAATCAAGGTGATGTATCTATGAATTCGCGTTTATTTATTAATGGAGATGTTTCTATGAATTCAAGACTATTCGTGAGCAGTGATGTTTCATTAAATGCCAGATTATTTGTTTCTGGCGATACTTCATTGAATGGAAACTTGTACGTACTTGATCAATCCATATTTCAGGAAGATGTTTCAATAAATAGTCGACTATTTATAAATGGCGATGTTTCTATGAATAGCCGTTTGTTTATTGCTACAGATTTATGCATGGGTGGTATTTTTTATGCCAGAGATGCTTCATGTACAGGAAATGTATTTTTTAACAATTTAACAGTTACTGGTCTATTTTCATCACTTGGAGTTACTGTTCAAGAAAGTGATTATTCAATTTCTAAAAGATTATTTGTAAACTTTGATGTATCTTTTAATTCACGTTTGTTTGTTGCTAATGATGTATCATTTGGCGCACGTGTATTTATTAACGGAGATGTCTCTATGAACAGTCGTCTATATATTTCAAGTGATGTTTGCATGAATCAGCGTTTATTTGTTTCTGGAGATGTGTCTCTTAATTCACGTCTATTCATATTAGGAGATAACTTTGGTAATAGTATTTATGCATATGGTGGATCTATACTTAATGGAGATGTATCAATGAATTCGCGTTTATTTTTAACAGGAGATGCATCAATGAACTCTCGATTATTTGTAACTGGAGATGTATCGATGGGCTCTCGTCTTTTTATTAATGGAGATGTTTCTATGAATTCAAGATTATTTGTAAGCAGTGATGTTTCATTAAATGCACGTTTATTTGTATCTGGTGATTCCTCATTTAATGAAGATATATTTGTATTAGGAAAAACAATTTTACAAGGTGATGTTTCAATGAATAGTCGTTTGTTCATCAATGGAGATGTTTCAATGAATTCTCGTCTTTTTGTAATTGGAGATGTATCAATAAATTCACGTATGTTTATTGGCAGTGATGTATCTATTAATGCAAATTTATTCGTAGCAACTAATGTTGGAATTAATACTAGAGGATCAACATACAACTTAGACGTGAGTGGAATAACTAATTTTAGAGGAACAGTCAATCCTTTTCGACTCATTGATGGATCAGTAATAGTGTCTAATTCACCACCTTTAGATTTCTTTACTAATAATTATTTTCAAATACCAGCCAATGTGTTTCCTAATAATAATTCTATTCAAAATTGGACTTCCATATCAGTATCAGCTACTGGTCAATATCAAACAGCAGTAGCAAGCGGTGGATATATTTATACATCAAATAATTATGGAGCTACCTGGTTACAGGCAGATTCTATTCGGTCATGGTATTATGTTTCAATTTCAGCAAATGGTCAATATCAAACTGCTATTGTACAACCCAATGGATTTATTTACACCAGTAATAATTTTGGTTCAACATGGTCACCAAATACTTCAACTGCTGTCTCGTCTCCATTAAATTGGTGGTCTGTTTCTGTATCTTCATCCGGGCAATATCAGACTGCAGTAGCAAATCTTAATTTCATTTATACATCATCAGATTATGGAAATACTTGGAATAAAGTAACATCATCCGATGTGTCATCAACACTAGGATGGGGAGAAGTATCAGTTTCATCAACTGGTCAATATCAAACTGCTGTAGTTACAAACGGATTTTTGTACACATCAAATAATTTTGGTACTAGTTGGAATAAAAATATTTCCTCTTCGATTTCAAGTGCATTAAATTGGTTTTCAGTTGCAGTTTCAGCAACAGGTCAATATCAGACAGCAATAGTAAGTGGAGGTTTTATTTACATATCCAGTGATTTTGGTAATACATGGACATCTTTTGTCACAATTCAATCATGGTATTCCGTATCAATGTCTTCATCTGGTCAATATCAAATTGCATCATCAAATGTTGGTTATATATGGAAATCTAATAATTATGGCTTAACATGGAATCAATATTATACTAGCCAAAAATGGAATTCAGTATCAATGTCGTCTAATGGTCAATTTGTTAGCGCGGTTGTAAATGGTGGAGCTATTTATGCATTTAATAGTCTTTATTCTACAGCTAATTCTAACCTAATTACTGCTAACAATTCACTATTAATTGGAGATGTTTCAATGGGGTCAAGATTATTTACCAATGGAGATGTTACTTTTAATTCTAGATTGTTTGTAGGTTCAGATTTAACAGTTGTTGGAAGATTGTTTTCCACTACTACCGTTTTGAGTACAACATATACTACAAATTCTGGTACAGATTTATTAGGTTCAAGATTATTTATTACAGGTGACAGTTCTTTAAATGCCAGATTATTTGTGACATCTGATGTTTCATTGGGATCGCGTGTTTTTATTAATGGTGATGTTTCTATGAATTCACGTTTGTATATAGGAAGTGGTTTGTATATTGGTGGTGACGTAAGTTATAACGGAAATTTGTATTCTAATAATTTATTAACTTCCTATTATAATTATTATCTTGTAAACACATCTACATTTGGTAATGCAAGTAATTTTACAAATACCAATTCTATTGGATCATCCAGTAAATCTTATGGTATGGCTATGTCATCTACCGGGCAATACGTTATAGCTACTATATTAAACAGTAGTTCCTATTATTCTGCAAATTTTGGTCAAACATGGACATTAAATAGTGCAGCTCCTTATGGTGTTGGAGTTTGTGCTATATCATCAACCGGTCAATATGTTTTAGCTTGTCACCCAAGTTACATTGCATTTTCTAATACATTTGGAGTTAGTTACATACAAGTTTCCATAACTACCTTTATTTCAGTTGCAATATCCACTACTGGGCAATATGCTATTGCTGGATCGGGTAGTGCAAATGGTATATGGTATTCTTCTAATTATGGACAAACAGCTTCATCATGGATTCAAAGTAATGTAACCACTGGTAATTGGGCTTCTTTATCTATGTCTTCATCAGGTCAATATTGTATAGCAGGAAGTAGTGGAACATCTGGTTTATGGTATTCTCCTAATAATGGTCAAACTTGGATTCAAAGCAGTTTGACAGGTATAACTGTAAATGGAACTGCTATATCTTCATCGGGTCAATATTCTATTTTAACAACAGGTACTGGTGTTTATTATTCAACAAATTACGGCCAAAATTGGACTATATCACCTTCATTAAATACTGGTGTATTTGGAGGAGCAACTATTTCATCAACAGGTCAATATGCTATGGTAGGATCATGGATTACAAATACAGGAGATACATCATCTACTGGTAATGGAATTTACTATTCTTCAACTTATGGGCAAACATGGGTACAAACCTCAAGTAATACTGGAAGAATATGGCAAATTGCTATGTCATCTAATGCACAATATGCAGCAGCATCAATTTATAATCCAGTCACTACAGCTAATAATGGTTTTTATGTAGTATCATATCCAGCCACAATAAATTTAATGAATAATGTTACTGTAACATCTGATTTACAAGCTAATTCCAGATTATTTATATCAAGTGATGTATCATTAGCAGCTCGTCTTTTTGTGATTAGTGATAGTTCATTCGCCGGAAATATGTTTACTGGAGGAAGATCTATATTGCAAGGTGATGTTTCTATAAATAGTCGTTTGTTTATTAATGGAGATGTTTCTATCAATTCACGCTTATTTATTAACAGTGATGTTTCATTAGGAGCTCGCCTTTTTATACTTGGTGATTCATCATTTAATGGTAATATGTTCACAGGAGGAAGATCTATATTACAAAATGATGTGTCTATCAATTCTAGATTGTTCATAAATGGAGATGTGTCAATGAATTCACGTCTTTTTGTATCTAGTGATGTATCCATGGGTGCTAGATTGTTTGTACTTAGCGATTCATCTTTTATTGGAAACATGTATGTTGGAGGAAGATCTGTAAAACAAGGTGATGTTTCAATGAATAGCCGCTTGTTCATAAATGGAGATGTATCAATGAATTCTCGATTATTCATTAATAGTGATGTCTCTATGGGTGCTCGTCTTTTTGTACTCAATGATTCATCTTTTATTGGAAATATGTATGTTGGAGGAAGATCTATCAAACAAGGTGATGTTTCTATGAACAGTCGTTTGTTTATCAATGGTGATGTGTCTATGAATTCCCGTTTATTTGTATCTAGTGATGTTTCTTTGGGTTCTAGATTATTTATCAATGGTGATGTGTCTATGAATTCCCGTTTATTTGTATCTGGTGATGTTTCTATGGGTTCTCGATTATTTATTAATGGTGATGTATCAATGAATTCCCGCTTGTTTGTCAGTGGTGATGTTTCAATGGGTTCTCGTTTGTTTATCAATGGTGATGTTTCTTTAAACAGCCGCTTATTTGTATCAAGTGATGTTTCGTTAAATGCGCGTTTATATGTATCAGGCGATTCTTCATTCAATGGAAATAAGTATGTACTAGGAAGATCTATAAATCAAGGTGATGTTTCTATGAATAGTCGTTTGTTTATAAATGGTGATGTGTCAATGAATTCCCGTCTTTACATAGTAGGTGATAATAGTGGTAATAGTATATTTGTTTTAACACGTAGTATATTAAATGGTGATGTTTCTATGGGTTCTAGATTATTTGTAAATGGAGATGTATCAATTAATTCACGTTTGTTTATTAACAGTGATGTATCAATGGGTGCCCGATTATTTGTTCTCAATGATTCTTCATTTATTGGAAATATGTTTATTGGAGGAAGATCTATTAAGCAAGGTGATGTTTCTATGAATAGTCGTTTGTTTATCAACGGAGATGTCTCTATGAGCTCTAGATTATTTGTAACAGGTGATGTATCTATGGGTTCACGTCTATTTGTTAACGGAGATGTTTCTATGAATTCCCGTCTTTTTGTAACAGGAGATGTTTCTATGAATGCTCGTCTATTTGTATCCGGAGATAGTTCTTTTAATGGAAATTTGTTTACACTAGGAAAAACTGTCTTGTACGGAGATGTTTCTATGAATTCTAAATTATTTGTTGGTAATGATGTAATAATTAATGGTAGATTAAACGTACTTGAATACAATCAAACCTCAGTTATATACACTAATGTAACTACTACAAATTATACTCTTGTAATAATGGAGGATTTGTCTTTGAATGGACGCTTGAATGTTAACTACGATGCTTCTTTTAATTCCCGTTTATTTATTAACGGTGATGTTTCTATGAATTCACGTTTATTTATTAATAGTGATGTATCAATGGGAGCACGTCTTTTTGTATTAAATGATTCATCCTTTATTGGTAATATGTATATTGGAGGAAGATCTATTAAGCAAGGAGATGTATCTATGAATAGTCGTTTGTTCATCAATGGTGATGTTTCGATGAATTCCCGTTTATTTGTAATTGGTGATGTTTCGATGGGTTCAAGATTATTTATTAATGGTGACGTGTCAATGAATTCACGGTTATTTGTAACTGGTGATGTTTCTATGGGATCTCGCTTATTTATTAATGGTGATGTTTCAATGAACAGCAGGCTCTTTGTAATTGGAGATGTATCTATGAGCGCACGTCTTTTTATTAATGGTGATGTATCAATGAATTCACGTCTTTACATAGTAGGTGATAATAGTGGAAATAGTATGTTTGTTTCAACACGTAGTATTTTAAATGGTGACGTTTCTGCAAATTCCAGGTTGTTTATTAATGGTGATGTTTCTATGAATTCACGTTTGTTTATTAATAGTGATGTCTCTATGGGTGCTCGTCTTTTTGTATTAAATGATTCATCTTTTATTAGTAATATGTATGTTGGAGGAAGATCCATAAAGCAAGGAGATGTTTCCTTAAATTCTCGTTTATTTATTAACGGGGATGTATCTATGAATTCCCGTTTATTTATAAACAGTGATGTTTCATTAGGAGCGCGTCTTTTTGTACTTGCTGACTCATCTTTTATAGGTAACATGTACATTGGAGGGAGATCTATTTTACAGGGAGATGTTTCTATTAATTCTCGCTTATTCATTAATGGTGATGTTTCGATGAACAGCAGGCTCTTTGTAATCGGAGATGTATCTTTGGGATCACGTCTTTTTATTAATGGTGATGTATCAATTAATTCACGTCTTTACATAGTAGGTGATAATAGTGGCAATAGTATGTTTGTTTTAACACGTAGTATTTTAAATGGTGACGTTTCTGCAAATTCTCGTTTGTTTATTAATGGTGATGTTTCTATGAATTCCCGTTTATTCATTAATGGTGATGTCTCAATGGGTGCTCGTCTTTTTGTATTAAATGATTCGTCTTTTATTAGTAATATGTATATCGGAGGAAGGTCCATAAAGCAAGGAGATGTTTCCATGAATTCTCGTTTATTTATTAACGGAGATGTTTCTATGAATTCCCGTTTATTCATTAATAGTGATGTCTCTATGGGTGCTCGTCTTTTTGTACTTGGTGATTCTTCATTCAACAGTAATATGTTTATTGGAGGGAGATCTATTTTACAGGGAGATGTTTCTATTAATTCTCGCTTGTTTATTAATGGTGATGTTTCGATGAACAGCAGGCTCTTTGTAATTGGAGATGTATCTATGGGTTCACGTCTATTTATTAACGGAGATGTATCAATGAATTCCCGTCTCTACATAGTAGGCGATAATACTGGCAATAGTATGTTTGTTTTAACACGTAGTATTTTAAATGGTGACGTTTCTGTAAATTCTCGTTTGTTTATTAATGGTGATGTATCAATGAATTCACGTTTATTTATTAATAGTGATGTCTCTATGGGTGCTCGTCTTTTTGTATTAAATGATTCATCTTTTATTAGTAATATGTATGTTGGAGGAAGATCCATAAAGCAAGGAGATGTTTCCATGAATTCTCGTTTGTTTATTAACGGAGATGTTTCTATGAATTCTCGTTTATTCATTAATAATGATGTCTCTATGGGTGCTCGTCTTTTTGTACTTGGTGATTCTTCATTCATAAGTAACATGTATATTGGAGGTAAATCTATTTTACAGGGAGATGTTTCTATTAATTCTCGCTTATTTATTAATGGTGATGTTTCAATGAACAGCAGGCTCTTTGTAATCGGAGATGTATCAATGTGCGCACGTCTTTTTATTAATGGTGATGTATCAATGAATTCACGTCTTTACATAGTAGGTGATAATAGTGGAAATAGTATGTTTGTTTTAACACGTAGTATTTTAAATGGTGACGTTTCTGCAAATTCCCGGTTGTTTATTAATGGTGATGTTTCTATGAATTCACGTTTGTTTGTAACAAGTGATGTATCATTAAATGGGCGTTTATTTGTATCTGGTGATTCTTCATTCAATGGTAACAAGTATACTCTTGGAAGAACAATACAACAAGGAGATGTTTCTATGAATAGTCGATTGTTCATTAATGGTGATGTTTCTATGAACTCTCGTTTGTTTGTTGCGAATGATGTATCTATGGGGGGGCGTTTGTACGTATCAGGTGATTTGGGATTATCTGGTAGAATTTTTATAAATAATGTTCAATTTGTAGGAGGTATAAACGCGTCTAGTGATATTTCAAATAATTCACGCTTGTATGTTGTAGGTGATATTTCATTTGGAGGACGTTTATTTGTTGGTGGAGATGTTTCTTTAAATTCACGTTTATTTGTAACAAACGATGTATCTATGGGTAGTCGATTATTTATAAATGGAGATGTTTCTATGAATTCACGCTTATTCATCAATAGTGATGTCTCTATGGGTGCCCGTCTGTTTGTACTTAATGATTCATCCTTCATTGGTAGCATGTACATTGGAGGAAGATCTGTAAAGCAAGGCGATGTTTCAATGAATAGTCGGTTGTTTATCAATGGTGATGTGTCAATGAATTCACGTCTTTATATAGTAGGCGATAATAGTGGCAATAGTATGTTTGTTTTAACACGAAGTATATTAAATGGTGATGTTTCTATGGGTTCGCGTTTGTTTATAAACGGAGATGTATCGATGAATTCACGTTTATTTATTAACAGTGATGTCTCAATGGGTGCTCGTCTCTTTGTATTAAATGATTCATCTTTTATCGGTAACATGTACATTGGAGGTAGATCTATTAAACAAGGTGATGTTTCTATGAATAGTCGATTGTTTGTAAATGGAGATGTTTCTATGAATTCCCGTTTATTTGTATCCGGTGATGTTTCTATGGGATCACGTCTGTTTATTAACGGAGATGTATCAATGAATTCCCGTCTTTTTGTAACTGGAGACGTTTCTATGAATGCACGTTTATTTGTATCAGGAGACAGCTCTTTTAATGGAAATTTATTTACACTAGGAAAAACAGTATTATACGGAGATGTCTCTATGAACGCTAGATTATTTGTTGGTAATGATGTAATAATAAACGGTAGATTAAACGTACTTGAATACAATCAAACCTCAGTTATGTACACTAATGTAACTACTACAAATTATACTCTTGTAATAATGGAGGATTTGTCTTTAAATGGTCGATTAAATGTTAACTTTGATGCTTCTTTCAATTCTCGTTTATTTATTAATGGTGATGTGTCTATGAATTCACGTCTATTTATTAATAGTGATGTATCGATGGGAGCACGTCTCTTTGTATTAAATGATTCATCATTTGTTGGAAACATGTATATTGGAGGAAGATCTATTAAGCAAGGTGACGTATCAATAAATTCCCGTTTATTTATTAACGGTGATGTTTCAATGAATTCACGTTTATTTGTAACAGGTGATGTATCAATGGGTAGTCGTTTGTTTATTAATGGTGATGTTTCAATGAATTCACGTTTATTTGTATCAAGTGATGTGTCTATGGGTAGTCGATTATTCATAAATGGAGATGTATCAATGAATAGTCGTTTATTTATTAATAGTGATGTTTCATTAGGAGCGCGGCTTTTTGTACTTAATGATTCATCCTTCATTGCTAATATGTTTACTGGAGGTAGATCAATTAAGCAAGGAGATGTTTCAATGAATTCACGTTTGTTTATCAATGGAGATGTTTCAATGAGTTCAAGATTGTTTGTATCTGGTGATATATCTATGGGATCACGTTTATTTATTAATGGTGATGTATCTATGAATTCCCGTTTGTTTGTAACCGGAGATGTTTCTATGAATGCACGATTATTTATTTCCGGAGATAGTTCATTTAATGGAAATATGTTTGTACTAGGATTAACTGTTAAACAAGGAGATGTTTCCATGAATTCTAGATTATACTTAAATGGTGATGCTTCTATGAACGGTAATTTGTACGTTGCAACCAATGTAAATATAGATACAAGTGGTAATATGTACAACCTGGATGTTAGCGGTGTCTCCAATTTCAGAGGTACGGTAAATCCAATAACATTAATTGATGGATCTGTTTTATTATCAAATTTACCTGGACTCGATTTATCCTATAATTTTGCTAGAATTTGGAATCAAGTTACTACATCACCGGTTTCATTATCACAACAATGGTATTCTATTGCAATGTCTTCCACTGGTCAATATCAAACAGCTATAGCAAACACAGGCTATTTGTATACCTCCAGTAATTTTGGAATAACATGGATACAGTCTACTTCTACTGCAGTAGCTAGTACTTTACCATGGTCTTCAGTATCAATGTCATCTTCGGGTCAATATCAAACTGCTGTTGTAGGTAACGGAACTGGTGGTTCGTTATATACTTCAAGTAATTTTGGTCTAACTTGGACAGCTAATGGTTCAGTTCCTGTTTTAACTACCTGGTCATCTATTTCAGTATCATCATCTGGACAATATCAAACAGCAACTGTTAAGAATGGTAATATTTATATTTCAAGTAATTTTGGTACAACTTGGATATCTGTTGCTTCAGTTCAAGGATGGGTATCTGTATCTATTTCATCAACTGGTCAATATCAAATGGCGGTTGCTGGTTCAATTTATAGATCGGTTAATTTTGGTGTTACATGGCAAATAGTACCTAATACTACTATTAATAATTGGCAATACATATCTTTATCATCATCAGGTCAATATCAAACAGCAGCAGTTAATCCTGGGTCTTTGTACATTTCTAACAATTATGGTTTAACTTTCCAAATAGTTCAGAATACCACCAACACAAATTGGAGATCAATTAGTATGAGTTCTAGCGGACAATATCAAATTGCTTGTGCAGGATTAGGATATCTGTACACATCTATAAATTATGGTAACATATGGAGCCAAGTTTTTAATTCACAATACTGGTATTCTGTAGCCATGTCTTCTAATGGTCAATATCAATCAGCGGTAGTAAATCCAGGATTTATTTATACATCTATAACTCCCTTTCCTAATTTATTTATTAGTAATAGTTCTGTTTTGACTGGTGATGTTTCTATGGGCAGTCGGCTTTTTGTAAATGGTGATAGTTCATTCAATGGTAATACATACACACTTGGAAGATCAATATATCAAGGTGATGTTTCTATTAATTCACGTTTATTCGTAAATGGAGATTCATCTTTTAATGGACGCTTGTACATTGCCAATGATGTAACAATTTTTGGAAGATTAAATATTAACACAGCATATACAACAAATACTATTAATGTTTCAAATTTTACATCAAGTCAAGTTAATAATGATTTTACAGTTGGTGCGACTAGTTCAGCAAGATTATTTGCTAATTACGATGTTTCTATAAATGCTAATTTATATTCTTTGGGACAGACCATTTTACAAGGTGATGTTTCTATGAATTCCAGATTAGTTGTAAATGGTGATGTATCGATGAATTCTCGATTAACTATAGGGAATGATCTAACTGTAAATGGTAGATTAAATGTAAAAGAATATACTCAAACCAATATACTTTACACAAATGTAACTACTACAAATTACTCATTAATTATAGCAGAGGATTTGTCATTAAATGGTCGTTTAACTGTAGGAAACAGTGATGTAGATATTAGTGGAAACCTCACATTAAGAGGACCAGTTAATCCTTTTACCTTAATTGATGGTTCGGTAATTTTGACAAATAATCCGTCATTAGATTACAGTAATTATGGTAGTGTATGGACACCTCAAACTACAAATCTAACATCAAGCAGTCCTACTTGGTGCAATGTATCTTTATCTGCTACTGGTCAATACCAATCAGTTTTCATTTCAAACGGATACATCAATACTTCATCTAATTATGGTATGTCATGGACTCAAGTTACTTCAACTGGAACTGCTAATTGGTCTGGAATTTCTGTCTCATCAAATGGGCAATATCAAACTGCGATTATTAATGGTGGTAGTTATTATAGATCTTCAACATATGGAATTAGCTGGACATCTTTTTCTTCATTATTATCTGGAAATTGGACCTCTATTGCAGTATCCTCAACTGGACAATATCAAACAGTAGTTGGTGGAGGAATTGTTATATTAGATGCTCTATACATCTCAAGTGATTATGGTTTAACGTGGAGACTTCCTAATACATTCAATATCAGTAATAAATTTAATTGGACTTCGATTTCAGTTTCATCTACAGGACAGTATCAAGCTGCTGTCATATTTGGTGGATCAATTTATTTGTCAAATAATTATGGAAGCTCATGGTCTGCACCAGCATTATCAGCACAATATTGGACTAGTATTTCAATTTCGTCAACTGGACAATATTTATCTGCTGCTTATTTGGGTGGAATTTATGTATCATCTAATTATGGTATTAATTGGACAAAATCTACTACTGCAATCACAACATTTACCAGTATAAGTATTACATCTAATGGACAATATCAAACTGCTGTATCTGGTAATGCACGTATAGGTTCGACTGGTGGGTATAGTGGAACTCCGTCATTAGGTACTACTGGTGGTATTTACGTATCAAATAATTTTGGAAACAATTTTGCTCTAGTAACATCCGCAGCTTTTACTGCAATTACGTCAACAAATTGGACCGGTGTTTCTGTTTCTACTAATGGACAATTTCAAACATCTGTTACACCAAGTGGTAATATTTACATTTCAGCAACACCGTATCCTAGTTTAGCTCTTACAGCAGATCTTGTTATGGGTAACAACAGCAGAATATTTGTAGGTGGATCATTATTCCAATCAGGTGGTATTTTTACAAGTGATATTTCATCTGCTGCACGTTTATATGTAAGTGGTGGAGTATTAATCGGATTTCCTCAAACAACTATGGCAGCTAATAGTAATGCTACATATGCCTTAAATGTTAACGGAAATGTACAAGCTAATTCATATAATGCAACTTCAGATGAGCGTATTAAAACAAATATTACTAATGTTAATGGTACATTTGCGGTAGAAGTTTTAAGAAAATTAGAACCCAAGAAATATTCATATGTTGACTCAATGAAAAAAGATGACTTTACTTGGGGATTTATTGGTCAAGAGCTAGAAAAATGCATGGATCATACGGTTACAAAATCAACAAATTATGTACCAAACATTTATGAATATGCGGATCTGTCTAATAATTTATTAATTACCTTACTTAAGAAGACAACAAATGATCTTTTATCTGATTCATTAATTAATCCAAATCTTAATAGGATTAAATTTTTAGATAATAGCAAAAATGAAATAATTCGAACAGTAGATAAGATCATCAATAATAACTCTTTCTCAATCACAGAACCCATATATGATTATTCAAACAATCAAATATTTGTCTATGGTCAATTAGTAGATGATTTTCATAGTGTAAACCATACTTCAATCTTTACAATTACTACTGCTGCTGTAAAAGAAATAGATAGTGAATTACAAAAGGCATTAAGAGCTATAGAGAACCAAAATAAAGTAATTGAAAATCAAAATATTGAAATAAAGCAGCTTAGAAAAGAAATGGATGAATTACGAAATATGGTAATAGATTTTGTAAATAAATAAAGGGTAAAGTTACCATAGTGTAAAACATAGTTTTTCATAAAAAACTATGTTTTTTAATTTACATTTTTACAAACACAGACATTATTGTTGTTTAAATTATTAGTAATGCATTTACAGAAATTAGCGGTATATTGTGAATTTTTCACAGGTTCTTTATGTAATGCTCTTCGAACTGCCCATGGGAATTGAGATGACCACGATCTCCAACGAGAATTATCAGTTTTTATTAAGTTCCCAATATTTATGTCATTGTCACCTTTTGTTTGTTTCCAATTTTCAGGTTGTGGAGTTGGTGTAAAATATACTTTTGATAAAGGAACTTTATTTAATCGTTTATTTGTTTTGTTACACATTAAAAAACTAGGGCAATTTGTTATTTTTGTACCCATATTTTCTACTTTTGATTTATTTTTTATCATGTCAAAGACAATTTGACTATTAGGATTCTGAATACTGTTATAAATTATTTTTTTGGGATGATTAACTGTTGGTATTACTGTATTCTCTAAAACGAATCCTTTATAATCTGTATAATTCTGAGAATTAATTACTGGAAGAAAATTCAAACTAGCATCTATTGATAGGACAGTAAAATCTTTCTTATATTTAATGTAATCACTTTGAGACATTATAATATATTGTTATAAAATAAATATTTTCTTATTTGACAGGTTTATTCTTTTTATAAAGTTGTTGACATAGAAAACTAAAGGACCAATTGGCTCCATTTAAATCCACCACATTACCTTTATCACTAATTAGTTTTACTGTCATTCTGTGAATATTTGCTGGTCCAAAATAGAATCTATTGTTATTTTGTAATGTACCACCATATTCTACAAAATAGGACCCATTTTGTAATCCAGCTAATTTCATAGGAATAACTGCAAATACGTCTTGAGAGAATGGACCTTTTCCAAAATTAGTAAAATTTTGTCCGTTTACTATGTTAGAAGTTGTTGCATTTTTTGCGTTTGCTTTTTGTGTCAACGCATATATTTGGTTTTGTGTTAGTTTTGAATATTGGTCATTGTTGCTTGGATTATCAGTATTATATGTTAAAGTATTTGTCACTGGATCGCATTGAAAATTGGAACGATCACCATATGATGGTAAACTAACAGTTCTATCCTGATCTGTGATAGTTACTAGTCCGTCATTTAAATGATTTAAATTATAATCGTCTAAGCAAATTAAAAAATAATTAAATAAATTAGTAGATACAGCAGTATCTCCTGTTATTGATACATTCATATTAACATCAAGAGTGTAATTTAATAAATTATAATTAGTTGAGTTTCGAAATCCTAATATCCATCCTAATGTTGAATCCCATGTTGTATTTTGTATTCCTTTTGCTCCAACAAAGCATTTTACATAACTTATTGTATCGTAAAATACTAGTTTGTAGTCTGTAGCATTATATAATTTATTTATATTAATTCTAACTTGTAAATAATAGTTAAAATATTGATCTGGTTCTGTTAAATATAAATAAGAACCATAAGATCTAGGATCTTTTGATAATAATGAGTTTATTGATGCTATTAATGTATCTCTAGTATATTGAATTATATTACCTTGAGTATCAAGTATAGGAATTGTTAAATTTATATTGTTTTCTCCTCCAGTTGAATAAACACCGTCATCATCAGCAATCAACGAAATTACATTTAATTTATTTTGTAAAGTTGCTGTAGAAAAATTAATAGTAAATCTAGTAATTGGAGTATTTCCTTTTATAATAATGGTATCACTTTGTGCAAATTGAAATATAGCTGGATGTTGAAGAGTTAAATTTTGTGATAAATCAACAAATCTAGTATCTATATTTAAAGGATTTCCCCAAAATTTTGGGATATTTATGTTATCAATAAATTGAATTTTATAATCTTTTGAACTTATATTCCTTGAAACATATAAATTTAATAAAACATTAAATGTTGTACTATTTAGTTGAGTAACTTGAAATAATGTTTGGTTTGTAAATATTTTGTTTCCATCGATATGTATGTAATTAATTAAATAACTTGTTAAATAGGTAGAAAAATAAGATAAATTAGCAAAATTTATAGTTTGTCCTGTATATTTTATCTCACCAATATTATCATTTTTGTTACCATTTATTCCAGTAGGATTTATTTTAAATAAAACGGAATTTTGTTCTAATGTTTTTTGGGTAAAACTAGCTATGTTAGATGTTATACCAGTAAAGGATGTTTGAATTAAATCTATACCTAATGTGTTATTAAAATAAGAATCTGTAAAATCTAAATTATAATCATCATTGGTAAAAAATTTTTGGATATTTAAAGATAGAGTGAAATTATAGTTTGTATCAATATATGCTGTAGTAAAACTAGGTAGAGAACCACTGGTTGGATCGTAAGTTTTTGATGATTCATTTGGTCCATTTAAAAATGGTCTATTTTGTGTTGCTTTAATTATTCCTTGATTTATCGTACTTATTAATTGTGGAATACTATAAATATTAGATGTCGTTGAGATAAAAGAAAAGGATATGTCATTTAAGTAGTTTTCATCGATAAATAATGGATTGATGCAAGTTAAATTTATGTAAGTTCTGTTAGAATTACTTAATATAGTATAACGTTCAGTTTGTTTTACTATTTGAGTTTCTGCTTTTATAAATTGTACTTCATTTGATAAATCATTAAAGCGAAAGCAAGAATTAGAACCTGTCCAAATTTTAGTTTGTGTAGATGGTAAATAGGTTTCATCAGGAAATAAAATTAGTATTTTAGAATCAGAAGTATTATTTGTTGTATAACGACTTGGTTTTATTTTCATTTGATAGTAAGAATAACCATAATTAATATTTGATATGTCAGTTATGGTCGTTAATGATATATTTGACTCTTCTGATACATTTTTGTTATTAATATTTTTATTGGTCTTATTATTCAACCTGTCATTAATTTCTTCTACAATCTGATTACGACTATATTTTGTTCCATCAGTTAATAATGATGATAATGTTATATTAAATGATAAATCAACCACGGATATTCCGCTTTTATAAAAATCTAGTTGATCATTTGTTATTGTTGGTATGTATTTTATTATGGTAAAAAAATTATTACTATTATCGAATTGGAACTGTGCAAAGTTATTACTACTGATATCACTAATTGTGAAAGTTGGCAAAGTATTAATAATATCAAAATTATAATATTGTTCATTCAATCCCAAGAAAGATGAAATACTTCCAGTTGGTATTTGTGATCTAGCTAAATCATTAATGTTTCTACTTGCATCATAATAATTAGGGGTCGTAAAATTTGGAAAATATAATCTGTAACTATTTTCACTGTAATTATTAGTAATATTCATTTGTAATGTTGCTAGTGATGTAAAAGAATTATAAGATATATTTGTTGATCCAAAACTTACGTCAGTATACAAATTGTAATTTTCTTTTATTGAATTGTTTACTGCAGTTTCTAATTCCTTTGGGCTATAATTACCAGGACTAATTGAGAACGAAATGTCATGGTTTCCGTTATTTATTCCAGGTGAATTCCCTTTTAAATAAAATAGATTACTACCATAGCTTTTAGCTATTGTATACCATGTATATGGTATTTGAACAGAATATAAACTCAACGAAACTACGTCCTTTAATGGTTCTGATAATTCAAAAGTAAATTCTGTTGGTAATGTATTTTTATCAGATCTATATTGACTATCTATACTTATTACTTTTGTTATAGTCTGTTGTAATAAAGGATTAATATTATCGGCTGCGTATTCTACTTGTTTTGTTATTGTGACTTTAGGATCATTTGTGTTACTGAAAACAACAGAGTTGCCTTTGACGTTTATTAAATCATTAATATTATTAAATGACGGATCTTTAACAAAGGTGCGACTATCTAGTGAATTATTCATATTATCTAGACCTTCTACAACACTATTATCCTCGTAATTTTCTACAACTTCTTGATCGAATAAATTATCATTATCAAAGAAATGATCA
>Ga0209188_1001635_pt1 | contig 17550 bp, 19 predicted proteins | sample C_130625_EF_Meta_FD_187307 | JGI IMG/M metagenome (GOLD analysis project Ga0209188, IMG submission 187307) | Freshwater microbial communities from Lake Croche, Canada to study carbon cycling - C_130625_EF_MetaG (SPAdes) (version 2) | ecosystem: Environmental > Aquatic > Freshwater > Lake...
AGTCAGACCGGACAAAATATACACCAATCGACTCAAACATGAACAAATCCAACAATACAACTATGTCGATCGAGATCCGCGACATTACGAGTTAGATCATTTGATACCTCTCAATATTGGAGGCAGTCCATCTGATCCTAAAAACCTATGGCCGCAAACTAGGCAGGGTGAATGGTCAGCAGAGAAAAAAAACGATCTGGAGTTCGTGGTCTACAAAATGGTTTGTCATGGTGAAATATCACTGCATGAAGCACAGCAAAAAGTGGCGCATGATTGGATAGAGGCCTATTTGAAGTGGGTGCCTTCTCATCAGCATCTGTTACCCCACAAAAGACGTACCCAAGATTGAAATTTGAACTCCACCTTGATGACCTGATTAACCTTATCCATGGCAAATATTGAATATTCATTTTGGCATCCTGCGTGTGACTCACGACAAGTACAGGAAGAACCTTTTGCGGCCGTGCTTTTAGAAATACCTTTGGTGTTTTGGCGTGACGAAGAAGGCATTGTCCATGGCTTGCACGATAAGTGTCCGCACCGAGGCGCACAGTTATCGCTTGGTCGCGTTTGCAATAGTCAGTTGCAATGCGCTTACCATGGTTGGAAATTCAATAACAAGGGAGACTGCACCCTGATTCCAGCCTTGCCGCAATTGACGCCCCAAAAAGCACACCAAGCAACACCTGTTGCTGTGCAAGAGCGAATGGGTTTGGTCTGGGTGTGTTTTGATACGCAGAATGCCTACAAAGCCAAATGGCCAGAGTTTGCCGCTGAGAACAATGCGAGTTTACGCAAATTCAACGCGGGTCCTTATGAAGTTGCTACCAGTGCGCCGAGAATTGTTGAAAATTTCTTAGATATGTCGCATTTCGGTTTTGTGCATGACGGGTGGCTGGGCGACGCAGCGCGTTGCGAAATACCAGAGATAGAAGTCTATGAATCAGACAGCGGATTCAAAATCAGCAACGCCCAAGTGTGGCAACCCAATACAAGCGCCTTGTCGGTTGAACCAGGTATGGTGGCCTATGACTATGAAGTCATGCATCCTTTTTCTGCAGTGTTAACCAAGATACCCGATGCGCAAAGTGGTGTTCCCAAAGACTACGAGGAATCAATTATTTTATTGATTCAACCGCTGTTTCGCGGTCAATGCAGGGTCTGGTTTCGCATGGCTGTTGCTGATTTTGATGCCGAAATTGAAGATTTACTGTCATTCCAAAACAAAATATTTTCTCAAGATAAACCGGTTCTTGAGTCACAAATACCTGTCTTGCTGCCGTTGAACTCTGCAAGCGAGTCAAGTGTTGCCAGTGACAAGGCTTCCGTTGCTTACCGCCGATTTTTAAAAAAAATAGCTGTCACTTTCGGAGTTTGTTGAATGAATCTAGAAGCCATTGGCGCTGAATCACTGCCGGCATTGTTATGTGCCATGCCAAAAACTGAATTGCATATTCATATTGAAGGTTCGCTGGAGCCTGAGTTGATATTTGCTTTGGCTAAAAGAAACAGCGTGCGTTTAAATTATGCGACTGTAGAAGAGTTGCGAGCTGCATATGCATTCACTGACTTGCAAAGTTTTCTGGACATTTACTATGCAGGCGCTAGCGTGCTTCAACAACCGCAAGATTTTTATGACATGGCATGGGCTTATTTCTTACGCGCTAAAGCAGACAATATTGTGCATGCAGAGATATTTTTTGATCCGCAAACACACACCGAACGCAAAGTCAGTATGCGAACTGTGATCACAGGTTTACATCAAGCCTGTGTGGATGCCAAAGAAAAATTGGGAATCTCGTCATCGTTGATACTGTGTTTTTTACGACATCTGAGTGAAGAGTCAGCATTTGAAACGCTGGAACAGGCCATACCTTTTAAAGACATGTTCATCGGTGTCGGTTTGGACTCCAGCGAACGAGGTCATCCGCCGGAAAAATTCGAACGTGTGTTCAAACTGGCACGCCAAATCGGGCTCAAGGCAGTGGCTCATGCGGGTGAGGAAGGTCCGCCGGCTTACATATGGAGCGCTTTGGATGTGTTGCACGCCGAGCGAATTGACCATGGGGTTCAAGCCATTCACGATGAAGCATTGATGAAGCGTTTGGCTGACGAGCGCATACCGCTGACGGTGTGTCCACTGTCTAACTTGAAGTTGTGCGTCTTCCCATCGTTGTCGCAGCACAACCTGGGTCAGATGCTTGAGAAAGGTTTGTGCGTCATGATCAACTCCGACGACCCCGCTTACTTCGGCGGTTACTTGAACGACAATTATTTCCAAACATTTTCTGCCTTGAAATTGAATGCTACGCAGGCATACCAGTTGGCTTGCAACAGTTTCGAGGCCGCATTTGTATCTGATGCGCAGAGGACGGTATGGAGAGCTCAACTAGACGCTTGTTTTCAACAGTTCGGTGCTTCATCGACGTGAGTTTGATAGATGACAACGCTATCTGCGTTTAAGACATGTCTTCCTTAGATCCGGTGGCAGTGGCAGGCGCAGGCATAGGCGGATTGGCCGCTGCACTGGCGCTTGGCCGATCAGGCGCATCAGTGCATGTGTATGAAAAAACCGGCGACTTTTCCGAGGCCGGCGCTGGCATAGGACTTGGGCCGAATGCCGTGCGGGTATTGCAACAATGGGGTGTCAACACGGCTTTGCAAGCGCAGGCTTGTACCCCTCAAGGATTGATCGCGAGGCGGGCAGACGATGGTCGAATTGCCGGTCAGTTACCCATGGGTCAATCGTTCATTGAAAAATACGGGGCACCCTATCTCACTGTTCTTCGCGCGGACTTGCACCGCACATTGCTAGATGCCGTCAAAAAACATGAGGCCATCACTCTGCATTTAAACCATGGTGTGTCGGGTATCAATCTGCATGCAAAAGGTTTGGAGTTAGAGTTTGATGGCATTCATCAAAGGCATCAGGCGCAGGCCTTGATAGGTGCCGATGGATTGCACAGCAATGTGCGTGCCCTCATGTTTGATCGTGATGGGCCTAGCGCCAGCGGTCATTGGGCTTACCGTGCTTTATTGCCTATGGCAGACGCACCCAAGTTCTTTCAACAAATGCATATTGGCATATGGATGGGTAAGCGCCTGCACGTGGTGCATTACCCTGTGCGAGGCGGAGATTTTTTAAATCTGGTGGTGTTGATTGAATCGAATGGTCCCGCCTCTCAGGCTGGATGGGATGTGTCCCGAAGTACAGAACAAATCACCGTAGATTTAAAGCAAGCCATGCATACCAGTTGCCATGCGTTAAACGAGTTGATTGATGCGGCGAAAGGATGGCGCGCCTGGTGTTTATTCGATCGGCCTCCCTTGTGGCATGCAGGCCAAATGGCCAAAGACAGGGTGGCATTGCTGGGGGATGCCGCGCATCCTATGTTGCCTTACTTGGCGCAAGGGGCTGGTATGGCCATAGAGGATGCCGCTGCATTAGCCTCGTTTTGGCAGCGCACAGGCAAGACAGCGTCGGAAAATTTGCTTGACTATGCCAACGCTCGCTGGTCTCGCGTGTCACGTGTACAGCAACGCTCAAGGCGAAATGGCCGCATCTTTCATGCAGATGGTTTTTTACGGATGGCGCGTGACACCGCACTGAAGTGGCGTGGCGAGCAATTGATGGACTTGCCATGGTTGTATGCGGCCTGATACCCGTTGAAATCACTCAGACTCTGAGTCTGAATGATTTCATCTTATGAGGTCAGAGTTGACCCAGAAGAACAAATTCCATCAAAGCTTTTTGCACATGCAGGCGGTTTTCCGCTTCATCCCACACCACGGATTGCGGACCGTCAATCACCTCGGCCTGAACTTCCTCGCCCCTGTGAGCTGGCAGGCAATGCATGAACAAAGCATCCGGTTTAGCCGCGGACATCATGGCTGGATTGACACACCAGGCTTTGAAGGCTTTGCGTCGCGCTTCATTTTCGGCTTCATAGCCCATGCTGGTCCAGACATCGGTAGTCACCAAATCGGCCTCTTTGCAGGCTTGCATGGGGTCAGCAAAAACGTTGAAACAGTTTGGGTTGGATACCCCGGCTACTGACTGGTTGACTTCGTAACCCCCAGGGGTGCTGACATGAACCGTGAAGCCAAGCAGATCAGCAGCCTGAAGCCAAGTGTTGGCCATGTTGTTGCCGTCGCCTACCCAAGCCACTACCTTGCCTTGAAGACATGCCAAAGGATTTGACACATCACCTCGGTGTTCGATGAAGGTAAATAGATCAGCCAATATTTGGCAAGGGTGAAATTCGTTGGTCAAGCCATTGATAACGGGTACCCGAGAGTTGTTGGCAAAGCGTTCGATTTTGGTTTGTTCATAGGTCCGGATCATCACCAGATCGACCATGCGACTGATGACTTTGGCTGAATCTTCAATGGGTTCTGCTCGCCCGAGTTGGCTGTCACCGGTGGTCAGGTGAACCACAGCACCACCCATTTGGTACATGCCAGCTTCAAAGCTGATGCGTGTGCGGGTAGATGCTTTCTCAAAGATCATGGCCAAGGTTCTATCGGTCAGCGGTTGGTGTTTTTCATAGGATTTGAATTTATGTTTGATCAATGCCGAGCGGGTGAATAAATACGCATACTCGTCCGCAGTCAAATCGCTGAACTGTAAATAATGTTTCAGAGGCTGGCTCATGTCAGACCTTGGGATGGGTGTTTAAAAAGTTTTTCACCAGTGGAACCAACAGAGATACCACTTCATCGGCTTGCGCTTCATTCATGATGAGTGCAGGTAACAAGCGAATGACACTGTCGGCGGTTACGCTGAGTAACAGTCCTGCTTGCAATGCTTGTGCCATCAATGGACCGCAAGGGCGGTCTAATTCGATGCCTATCATCAAACCAATACCGCGTATTTCTTTGAAGCCAGCTACATGACCGAGTTCATTTCGCAAGGATTGCATCAGATGGGAGCCGACACGTGACGCATTTTCAAGCAAACCGTCTTCTTCCATGATGCGCAAGGTTTCCACGCCAGCACGCATCGCCAATGGGTTACCGCCAAAAGTGGTGCCGTGGTTACCGGGCTGAAAAATACCCGCCGCCTTGGGGCCGGCAACGACTGCGCCAATCGGCACGCCCGAACCCAAGCCTTTGGCCAGCGGCATCACATCTGCTTGAACGCCCGCCCATTGGTGTGCAAACCATTTTCCTGTGCGTCCGATACCGCACTGCACTTCGTCAATCATCAGCAGCCAGTCGCGTTCATCACACAATTGACGCACAGCCCGTAAATACTCTGTGCTCATGGGGTTGATGCCGCCTTCACCTTGGATGGTTTCAAAAAATACAGCTGCTACGTTGGGGTTGTTGGCTGTGGCATTTTCAATGGCAGTGATGTCGTTCATCGGCACGCGAATAAAGCCCTCGACCAGAGGACCAAATCCTTGTTGGATTTTTTCATTACCCGTGGCACTGAGCGTCGCAATACTGCGTCCATGGAAAGCTTTTTCGTAGACAACGATGGCTGGCTTTTCTATGCCTTTGCTGTGGCCGAACTTGCGAGCCATCTTCAATGCGGCTTCGTTGGCTTCTAGCCCTGAATTACAGAAAAAAACATTGGTCATGCCTGATAACTCGACCAGTTTGTCAGCCAACTGTTGCTGCAACGGGATGTGATAGTAGTTGCAGCTGTGCATGATTTTGCTGACCTGGTCTTGCAAGGCGGGAACCAGGCGCGGGTGATTGTGTCCCAGTGTGTTGACAGCAATCCCTGCGAGTGCGTCGAGGTAACGTTTGCCTGCTGTGTCCCATACGTAGACACCTTGACCATGGGATACCGTCATTGGCAGACGGCCATAGGTATTCATCAGATGCGAAGCGGGATCGGCTGTGGACATGGGGGCCTCGGTGTGTGTCAGAAAATAAATCGGCTCTGAAGCCATGAAGGCTTGGAGCCGGGATGGGCAATTCTAGGCGGCATTGGTTGTCAGAAGTTTGAAATAACTGGCACCTAGAATGTGACTGGTGCAAAGTTATATTTCAAAAGAAGTGGTGATTCTTGGTGTCACCAAGTCAGGTCAAACATTTCGCCCCAGTGACTGGGCAGAACGCTTAGCCGGAGTCATCAGCAGTATCCGCCCTGAACCCGCCATGCCCGGTGACCATTTCAGTTACTCGCCTTGGTGCGTTCCCAACATGTGCCAAGGCCAAAAATGCGTGATTGTGCATACGGATATTCGCATGGCCAACGTCATGGCTTGGGATTTTTTAATGGGTTTTGCCAGAGACAATGATTTGCAAGTTTTAGATAACCAAGAATGACCACGCATAAAAAAACCGCCCCTGGGGGCGGTTTTCCACTTTTTTTGCCAACAGCGCACCGGTTTCAAACGGCGGTCTGCTTGCGGCAGACCGGGCTGGGTGCCTGACTAATCAGGCAGCGAGTGCCAAGTGTTTCACCTTGGCGGCCAGGCGGCTCTTGTCACGAGCTGCCTTGTTTTTGTGAAAGATTCTCTTGTCAGCGATGATGTCCACCACGGATTGCATCTTGCCGAAGAGTTCAGCGGCTTTGACTTTATCGCCGGCTTGAACTGCTTTTTCAACATTCTTCACCGCTGTGCGGTATTTGGAGCGCAACGAGCTATTGGCTTCGTTGAGTTTCACGTCCTGACGGGCGCGTTTGCGGCCTGATGCCAGGCGCGGGTTTTTTTTCTTGGGTTTGGCTGAAGCCATGGTTTTTCCTTTGTGTGTCTGAGGATGTTGTTGGCAAAGCCGGACATTGTAGCAAATAGACCCGTTACGTTGTCACGAACCGAGGCTACACTGCGGCGGATGAGCTTGTTCAAGTCCGCCTCAACTGTTTCTTTATTCACTTTGGTATCCCGTGTCACCGGTTTCGCCCGGGAAACGCTGATTGCCACGGTATTCGGAGCCAGCGCGTTGACTGATGCATTCAATGTGGCTTTTCGCATCCCGAATCTGTTTCGTCGCCTGTTCGCAGAGGGCGCGTTCAGTCAGGCTTTTGTGCCGGTGCTGGCCGCCACCCGAGCAGAAAAAGGCGATGACGCCACCCGTTTATTGATAGATAAAGTGGCCACTTTACTGGCCTGGGCCGTCATGCTCACGAGTTTGCTTGGCGTTTTAGGCGCCCCTTGGCTTGTTTGGGCCATGGCCAGTGGCTTGAAGCAGTCAGCCCAAGGCTTGCAAACCGCGGTCAACCTCACTGGCATCATGTTTCCCTACATCGCCTTCATGTCCTTGGTGGCCTTGTCGGCGGGTATTTTGAATACTTGGCGGCGCTTTGCTGTCCCTGCGGCTACACCCGTCCTGTTGAATGTTTGCATGATTGGCAGCGCTTGGTTGGGTGCGCCTTGGCTGCGCTCACAGGGTATTGAGCCCATTTACAGCCTGGCTGCCGGTGTGATGCTGGGGGGCGTATTGCAACTGGCGGTGCAAATTCCCGCTTTATTGAAATTGGGCTTATTGCCTCAGATAAGCGTGTCGCCGACAAAGATCAAGGCCGCGTGGCGCGACCATAGTACCCGCCAAATCCTCACCATGATGGGACCAGCTTTGCTTGGGGTCGGTGTGGCCCAGTTGTCACTTGTGATCAACACACAAATCGCCTCTCACTTGACCCCAGGCAGTGTCAGTTGGATCAGCTATGCCGATCGCTTGATGGAGTTTCCGATTGCGCTGCTTGGCGTGGCTCTGGGTGTGGTGCTGATGCCGCAACTTGCTGCGGCCAAAGCCGAGGCGGACCGCGAACGCTACAGCGCCATGTTGGACTGGGGTTTGCGTCTTGTGTTGGTGTTGGCGCTGCCTTGTGCCGTGGCCTTGCTGGTGTTTTCCCAACCGCTGGTAGCGGTGCTCTACCACTATGGCGCATTTTCAAGCCACGATGTGCAGCAGACCAGTCTTGCGTTGACAGGTTACGGTGTGGGTTTGTGGGGACTGGTCGCCATCAAAGTGCTGGCCTCAGGGTTTTACGCTAACCAAAATACCCGTACACCGGTGCAAATTGCTGTGGTCGTCATGGTGTTTACCCAACTGATGAATTGGTTATTGGTGCCTTACTTGGCACATGCTGCCTTGACTTTGTCCATTGCGCTGGGCGCATTGGTTAACGCCTTGAGCCTGCTGGTCGGATTACGCAGGCAGGGGCAGTTCATGCCCTTACCCGGTTGGCCACGCTTGTGTCTTCAGGTGCTGCTGGCTTGCGCTTTGATGGCTGGCGGCTTAGGGTGGGCGGCTCAGAACTGGGATTGGACTGGTTTGCAGTCATTGGCTTGGCAACGCGCAGGCTTGATGTTTTTGGTGCTGGTTGCGTCCAGTGTGGTGTATTTCGCGACGCTTAGGGTTATTGGTGTCGATCTGCGTGCACTTTTGCGTCGCTGAAGGCATGATTGACACATGGACTACAAGTTGCAACTCCCCTCAGCCTTGGATTACTTCACCTCACTGGTTCAAAGCGATGACGATTTCCCGCTGCTGGAAACCGCTGTCAGCTTGGCACAGGATGAGTTTCCAAAAATGGACATTCAACAGGTATTGGATGAGGTAGATGTGTTAGCCGCACGCCTCAAGCGTCGGGTGATGCCCAACGCGGATGCGTTAGACAAACTGCGCGAGCTAAATAGTTTCTTTTTTGATGACATGCGGTTCGCGGGCAACGTTAACCACTATGACGATCCGCACAACAGTTTTATCAATGTGGTGCTTAGTAAGCGTTTGGGTATACCCATCAGTTTGGCAGTTCTTTGGTTGGAATTGGGCCTAAGTCTGGGACTCAAAGTCCATGGCGTGAGTTTTCCGGGCCATTTTCTGGTCAAGCTGGATTTGGTATACCCGCATGAAGGCCATGTGGTGATTGACCCGTTCACCGGTGAATCGCTGAGCCGTGAAGACTTGGCAGAACGATTGATTCCGTGGTTGCCGGGTGCCAAACTGGGTAAGCCGCAAGCCATTTCTGATGACGCGTTGGCCTTTCATTTGGAACCTGCCGCGCCCCGTCAAATCATTGCACGCATGTTGCGCAACTTGCACGAGATTTACCGCCGCCAAGACGATCAGGAACGGTTAACCAAAGTCAGGGCAAGGTTGGCTGTACTCTTGCCTGAAAATTAACAGCGCTCTGTGGAGGCTACCCATAGCGCCGAACCTGATCAATCACAGGCGGTATTTGTTGGGTATGAAAATCAATCAATAAGCACTGCGGCCTCGTTGCCCTTTTCAGCAATCACGCCAATTTTGTAAACCTGCTCTCCTGATGCAGCCAGCGTCTGCAGGCAGACATCGGCCTGTTCAGCGGCAATCACCACCACCATACCGATGCCGTTGTTGAAGGTGCGGCACATCTCGGCCTCGTCGATACCTGCGGTTTGCTGCAGCCATGTAAAGAGTTCGGTGCGCGGCCAGCTTTCACGTACCAAATGCGCGGCACAGTCGTCTGGCAACACGCGGGGAATGTTTTCGGTCAAGCCACCGCCCGTGATGTGGGCCAAGGCCTTGATCGGATGGGCTTTCAAGGCTGCCAACACGCTTTTGACATACAAGCGGGTAGGGGCCATCAGGGCTTGTTTGAAGGGCTGGCCATCGAGGGTGGTGGGTAAATGTCCGGCCGCGCGTTCAATGCATTTACGCACCAAACTAAAACCATTCGAATGCACGCCGCTGGATGCCAAACCCAGCACCACGTCGCCGGGGCTGACGTTTTTGCCTGTGAGTATGAGCGACTTCTCCACCACGCCTACGGCAAAACCCGCCAGATCGTATTCACCAGCGGGGTACATGCCCGGCATCTCGGCGGTTTCACCGCCAATCAAGGCACAACCCGACATTTCACAGCCTTTGGCAATACCGCCCACCACAGCCGCTGCCGTTTCTACATCCAGCTTGCCGCAAGCGAAATAGTCAAGGAAAAACAGCGGTTCTGCGCCTTGCACCAGTACATCATTGACACTCATCGCAACCAAGTCGATGCCAACGGTGTCATGCATATGCCATTCGAACGCCAATTTGAGTTTGGTGCCCACGCCATCGGTGCCGCTGACCAGTACCGGTTCCTTGTAGTTTTTCGGTACCTCGAACAAAGCTCCGAAACCGCCTATGCCTGCCAAAACGCCATCGCGCATGGTTTTTTTGGCCAGCGGTTTGATGCGTTCAACCAGCGCGTCGCCTGCGTCGATGTCGACGCCTGCATCTTTATAAGAAAGTGGTGTGTTCATAAGCGAAGGGCGCTGCATTCTCGCCCGAGGGTAGGATCGATAGAATCAGAGCATTCTAAATGCGGGTAACGCTTGACCTGATGTCCACTTCTCCCGACTACCGTTTTTACGCTACATGGCTGTTTATCAGCAGTCTGCTGGCTGGCTTGCTGTGGTGGCTGACGCCGGTGCTCACTCCCTTTCTGATCGCAGCCGTCATCGCTTATGTGTTGTCGCCGTTGGTGCGGCGCATACAGAGTTTGGCAGGAAACAGTGTGCCCAAATTTGTGATTGTCCTGTTGAGCGAATCGGTTTTTTTATGTTTGTTGGTGGCGTTGGTAGGTTTAGTTCTTCCAGTGTTGTTCAAAGAAGCGGGAAGGCTTCAAACCCAGTTGCCCGGTTTGCTGGCGCAATTGCAAACCGCTCTCACACCGTTGTTGCAAAACTTGGGTATCGAATTACAACTCGACCCGCAGGGCATCAAAGAATTTATCTCTACTCAGGCGCAGTCCTTGTTACACAACAGCATGGACTCGGTGATGTCCTCATTGCGTATCGGTGGCAGTGTGGCGCTGGCAGTGATTGGCAATCTCATCCTGGTGCCGGTGGCGCTGTTTTATATGTTGATGGACGGGCACCATATGTTGACGCAATTGCGCGAATGGTTGCCGCGCAAAGCCGAGCCCGCTGTGATTGATTTTGTGGCCGAGGCCGATGCGGTGCTGGGCGAATATGTGCGCGGACAGTTGCTGGTGATGTTGAGCTTGTCTGTGTATTACGTGGCTGGTTTGTCGCTCTTCGGTTTGTCCGTGGCTTGGCCGATTGGTATTTTGACGGGCATGGCGGTATTCGTGCCCTATGTCGGTTTTGGCGTGGGCTTGCTGCTGGCGGCCTTGTCCGGATTCCTTGAGTTGGCGCCACTGCAAGCGACGGTGATGCTGGCTGTTGTGTTTGGGCTAGGACAGTTGCTGGAAGGTTTTGTACTGACCCCGCGGCTGGTGGGTGAACGCATCGGTTTGCACCCGCTTGCCGTGATTTTTGCGTTGCTGGCTTTTGGTCAATTGCTTGGCTTTGTCGGTGTTTTGATGGCCCTGCCAGCCAGTGCGGTGTTGTTGGTTGCTCTGCGTCGTCTGCGTCAACGTTATGTCGGCAGCCGTTTGTATGCGGACTAACGCTGGATGAAACAAATCGCATTGGACATCGGCGTGTCAGTGGGACCGAGTCTGGGAAATTTCCATCCTGGCCATAACACCGCAGCGTTAGCGCATTTGGAATTGTGGATGGCAGGTCATATTCGCTCGCCGGTACCCACGTATTTATGGGGGCACAACGGCAGCGGTAAGACCCATTTGCTCAAGGCAGTGGCCGATCACATCAGAAACCAGGGCGCATTGGTAGGGTGGATGGACAAGTCATCGGTGCAGCCCGCTGAATTCGACCCGGCTTGGGAGGTGTTGTTACTCGACGATGTGCAGTCTTACAGCGCAGTCCAACAGCACATGGCATTCAACTGGTTTGTCAACTCAGCCACCCCTGGTGCAGTTCGTCAACCTTGGGTGCTGGCAGCAGGTAACGTGCCGCCGCAGGACCTACCTCTGCGAGAAGATTTGCGCACCCGGCTCGGCTGGGGTCATGTGTTTCATTTGCAATTGCTCGATGATGCGCAGCGGCGCGAGGTATTGACCAGACATGCACAGGCGCTGGGTATGCATATTGGAGATGACTTACTGGATTATTTGCTCAGCCGTTTCAGCCGTGATTTGGGGCACTTGATCGCCTTGCTTGAACAACTCGACAACTACGCGCTGCAAACCCAGCGTCCCTTGACCATTCCTTTATTGAGAGCCATGCTGGATGAATTCTGAACCCCCATTGAAATTGGCTTTATTTGACTTAGACCAAACGTTACTGCCATTGGACTCTGACCAGTCTTGGGGCGAGTTCACCTTGGGACTGGGTTGGGTAGACGAGGCCAGTTTTCGTCAAAGAAACAATGCGTTTTATGCCGATTACAACGCCGGTTGCTTGGACATACATGCGTATGTGCGCTTTGCCACGCAAAGCATTCGCGAGCGTGGCATGGAGGAGGCCCAGGCGGCGCACCGGTTATTTATGCAACAGGTCATTCAACCCGCTATTCATCAGTCCGCACTGTCTCTGGTGGAGCAACACCGTTCAATGGGTGAAACTTTGGTCATGGTGACTGCTACCAACGAATTTGTGACCGGACCGATCGCCAAGGCTTTTGGCATGGATGTGTTGCTGGCGGTTGAATTGGAGCGAGACGCCAGCGGTCATTTCACTGGCGAAATTGCCGGTGTGCCCACCTTGCGCGAAGGCAAAGTCACGCGCGTCACCCAGTGGTTGGCAGAACAAGGCCTGGATTGGACGCAGGTTCAAGCCACTTTCTACAGTGACTCAACCAACGATTTGCCGTTGTTGGAAAAAGTGCAAAACCCGGTGGTGACCAATCCGGGCCAAGCCTTGCGGCAGATTGCCAAAGAACGGGCATGGCGTATCCTCGACCTTTTCGAGAACCCATGATCAAAAAAATAATCCAAAACCTGTTTGGTAAATCGAGTCACGCCAGCACTGCGCGTTTCGGTAAGCGTCGGGTGATACCTGCAACTACGCACGGCATAGACCCCGAGTTGGTGGACGAGCGTGCTTGGAACGTCGTGCGCACCTTACAGGAACGTGGTTTTCAAGCATTTATTGTGGGCGGCGCGGTGCGCGATTTGTTGGTCGGATTAAAGCCAAAGGATTTTGATGTGGCCACCGATGCGACACCAGAGGAAGTCAAAGCCTGTTTTCGGCGCGCTTTCATCATCGGCAGACGTTTTCGTATCGTGCATGTGGTTTACGGTCGAGGCCGAGACCATGAGGTCATTGAAGTGTCTACTTTCCGCGCTCATTTGGACAGCAACGATGCCGAGCAAGTCAGTGGCAACGAGCGCACCAGCAAAAAAGCCTTGTCCAATATGACACATGCAGTGGACGCCAGTGGGCGAGTGTTGCGTGACAACGTTTGGGGCCCGCAAGACGAAGACGCTACACGGCGCGACTTCACCGTCAACGCCATGTATTACGACCCAAGCGTGGAAGAGGTGATTGATTACCACCATGGCTTTGAAGATGCTGCCAAACGCGTCATACGCATGATCGGCGAGCCGGCGGCTCGCTACCGCGAGGACCCAGTGCGCATTATTCGGGCGGTACGTTTTTCCGCAAAGCTCAGTGCCTTAGGTTTCAAGCTTGAACCGCGCACCGCCAAGCCTTTGAAATCGATGAAAGAGTTGCTGGCAGATGTGCCGCAAAGTCGTTTGTTCGATGAAATGCTCAAACTGCTGCAAACCGGACACGCCATCGCCAGCATCGAACAATTGAAACATCTAGGATTGGCCAAAGGTATTTACCCGCTGCTTGATGTGGTGGTAGAAAGAGCCGACTCTCCATTTGTACTTGCGGCTTTGCAAGATACCGATAGACGCGTGGGTGAAGGTAAGCCTGTGGCACCAAGCTTTCTTCTGGCCTGCGTATTGTGGGCAGATGTGCGCGAAGGCTGGCAGGCGCGTACAGGTCAAATGGCGGTGTTCCCAGCATTGCAAGAAGCCATAGAAGAAGTGTTCAATGCTCGTATCGGTGATGTATCGGGACGCGGCAAATTGGCCGGTGACATGCGCGAAATTTGGACCATGCAGCCGCGCTTTGAAAAGCGCAGCGGCAGTGCGCCTTTTGGCTTGGTGGAGCAAGCGCGTTTTCGTGCGGGTTTTGATTTCATGTGTCTGCGTGCCGAGGTTGGCGAAGTCGATGTGGAATTGGCCGACTGGTGGGAAGATTTCAGCTTGGCAGATGACGACAGCCGTGTTGCATTGCTGCAATCCGTCAAACCTGCTGCGCGTGCGGTTCGGGCAGAAGGTGAAGTTCGCAAACGACCGCGCCGCCGTCGCAAGCCTGCCGCAGCCAAACCCGATGCCGGTGGTTGCGCCGATGCGTGACCCGGTCAGCGCTTATGTCGCTGTCGGTGCCAATCTGGGCGACGCTTTGGCCGCAGTCATCCAAGCGATCGAAAGCCTGAATCATCTGCCTTTGACAGAAGTTGTTGCCAGTTCCGCGTTGTACCAAAGCGAGCCTTATCAAGCGGAGGGCCCACCCTTCATCAATGCGGTTGCAAGTATTCGTACGCGGCTGACAGCGCCGAAATTGTTGAACGAATTGCAATCTATGGAGGAGCAAGCTGGGCGAGTACGCAGTCGCCAGAATGCCCCCCGACAGTTGGACTTGGATATTTTGTTTTATGGCGACGCGACTGTTTTCAGCCACCGCCTGATGCTCCCTCACCCCCGCTGGATGGATCGGGCTTTTGTGTTGTGGCCATTGCAGGAATTGGCGCCCCACAAAGTCATACCAGTCATGCTACATGCCGTTGCTGATCAGGTGATTCACAAACTGCCTTGATTGCTGGGTACCACTTGGGTTTCAAGAAGCTTTGAAGAAATGCCGACGCCGTTTGGCTGGGCTATTGAGAAATTTTTTGCATCTCTTCCGCTTGGGATTCAAAATACCGTTGAAACCCATAAGCCAGACTGGAGAGCAAGGCGGTGGTGCCAAGCATCAGGGACAAGACGAGCGCTCCGACTGTCAGCCAGTTTGTTCGTCCGATAGCCGACTCGGTATCAGCGCCGGGGTTGTAATGGCTGTTCCAAGCGGTGATAGACATCAGTCCCCAATAAATTGTGTGCAATGCGCTGATGGCAATCGACAGTCCCAGCAGGGGAACCAGCCACCAACTCAAAGGATCATCTAAACCAAACGATTGGGCACGTTCAAAACCGTAAATACCTAGCAAAGTCAGCAACAGAAGCGCCCACCCTATGGAGTCACGCAAACCGAACATATAAAAACGCGCCAGCCCTAAGGGACCACCCAACAAGCTTAGCCAACATACCATCGATTTATTTTTCATAAGAGGGATTATCCTTTGCTGACTTGGCGGTGACTTGGGTTGACGGATAAACGCTGCGGGCCTAAGGTGTTTTTACATAGGATCGCACGCTTGCCCGGCTCCTAAAGCCTTTTGCATCATGACTACGTCTAACCAGCGCCCATGCTTCCAGCCGCTGGCTTGCAATACACCTGCATGTTTGAATCCAAGGCCAGCATGTAAGGCGATAGAGGCTACGTTGGCCGAGTCGCCGATCACCGCCAACATTTGCCGTTTGCCGACTTGCTCACAGTGCCTGATCAATTCAGCCAGCAAAGCCACACCTAAACCCTGTCCAGTGTGTGCAGGATGTATGTAGACCGAGTCTTCAACCAAGTAGTGAAAACCGGGGCGCGGCCTGAACTGGCTGGCATATGCAAATCCCAGCACATCGTTGTCTCGGCTGGCCACCAGCCAGGGCAGGCCAAGTTGAACCACATTGGCATGACGCTGTGTCATATCGGCAAGGCTTGGCGGTTCAATTTCAAAACTTCCGCTGCCGTGGGCGACGTGGTGTGTGTAGATGGCGGTTACCTCGACCAAGTCAGCGTTCTGGCAGGGACGGATCAGTAGTGTTTTTGGGCTCATATGGGTTGCAGTCTATAATGGCAGGCTTTTCAGCGAGCGCTGGCCGGGTGGTCAAGTCGCGTGTCTCATCGCTGAATCAAAGACTGCACCCAAGGATAAACCATGGTCGTCATCCGACTTTCCCGAGGCGGCGCAAAAGCCCGTCCGTTTTTCAATATTGTTGTCGCTGACAAGCGCGTTCGCCGTGATGGCCGTTTCATCGAGCGTATTGGGTTTTACAACCCGATCGCCGCCGGTGGCGAAGAAGGTTTGCGTATTGCGCAAGACCGTTTGAGCTATTGGGTAGGCGTTGGCGCACAAACGTCGCCTACGGTCGACCGTCTGATCAAACAAGCCGGCAAAAAAGCCGCCTGAACTCCACATCCTATGTTGCCTGCTTGGGAGCCTGCTGAATTGCCAGCGGACGCTATCGAAGTCGGGCGCATTTTGGATGCTTGGGGACTCAAAGGCTGGTTCAAAGTCTTGCCCCACAGCGCCTCACCCGAGGCGCTTTTTTCTTCCAAACGTTGGTTTTTGCAGCCCAATGAGCGCGGCGTTTCGCCTTTCATTGGCACTGTGCTTATGCTGATTCGGGAAGCCAAGGAGCACGGCGATTCGGTTGTCGCTTGCCCAGCCGAAAGCATAGACCGGGATATCGCCGAAAGCCTTAAAGGTGCCCGCATCTTCGTTCCGCGTTCCTCTTTTCCATCCACCCAAAAAGATGAGTTTTATTGGGTTGACCTGATTGGTTTGTCGGTGCATAACCGAGAGGGTTTGGATTTGGGTACTGTCATTGAATTGATGGCTACCGGTCCACAAACTGTGCTGGTGTTGAGCCAGACCAATCCTGAGGACCCAGCAAAGCCCGTGGAACGCATGATCCCATTCGTCAGCGCTTATGTGGACAAAGTTGACATAGAAAATCGACTTATTCTGGTTGATTGGCTGGCCGACTATTAAAGTAGCAGTCATGCGAATTGATGTCATCACACTGTTTCCCGACTTGATCCAATCCTTTGTGGACCAGGGCGTGACAAGACGTGCTTATGACAGCGGTCGCATCGTTTTGAAATGCTGGAATCCGCGCGATTTTGCTGAAGGTAACTATCGCCGTGTTGACGACAGGCCGTTTGGCGGCGGCCCCGGTATGGTGATGTTGGCTGAACCCTTGGCCGCCTGTCTGTTGGCCATACGCCAAGAGCGTAAGCATGACAGGCAAAGTGCGCCTCTGATTTATTTTTGTCCGACTGGCGAGGTTCTGACCCAGTCCATGGTGCGCGAATCTTCCGCGTCTGCAAATGGAGCTATTTTGCTCTGTGGTCGCTATGAAGGCGTTGATCAGCGGTTTATTGATACCTATGTGGACTGCCAAATCAGCTTGGGTGATTTTGTGCTGTCGGGCGGTGAGTTGCCTGCCATGGCTTGGCTGGATGCGATTGCACGTCTACAACCGGGTGTGTTGAACGACAGTGACAGCCATGCACAAGACAGTTTTTCGCCGGATTTGAGTGGTTTGTTAGACAGCCCACACTACACCCGTCCAGAGGTATGGCAGGAACTGCCTGTTCCACCTCAGCTATTGTCCGGTCACCACGCCCATATCGCTGACTGGCGGCGTGAGCAAAGCTTGCTTTTAACTGCTCGTTGCAGGCCAGATTTGATAGAAAAAGCGCGTCAAACGGGACTGCTAAGTACTGAAGACGAGCGTTTAATAGACCGCGCCGGCTAATCCTTTATCGTGGTTATAATGTAGGGCTTTTCGATCCTCTGGATGGCCGCCTGGTGTTTCAGCCTTTGTGCAATCACCGGCCTTTTGTGTAGCGCATCCATGAT
>Ga0209188_1001636_pt1 | contig 17550 bp, 31 predicted proteins | sample C_130625_EF_Meta_FD_187307 | JGI IMG/M metagenome (GOLD analysis project Ga0209188, IMG submission 187307) | Freshwater microbial communities from Lake Croche, Canada to study carbon cycling - C_130625_EF_MetaG (SPAdes) (version 2) | ecosystem: Environmental > Aquatic > Freshwater > Lake...
ATTGGCTCGATACCACCCTTGGGTAATCTCTTGCCTTCACCAATAGCGACAACTATACCACTAAACAATTTAGTTGTGGTAGGAATAATGATGGTGCTTGATAATTTTTCGTCATCTTGACGGATTAATACACAATTACTGAGTGGTCGCATTATTTCTTCATCTTCCCTTTAGACGTTGCAGCTCTTTTTACTGAATACGCAATCGCTACGCTTTGTTTAACTGGCTTGCCTGAATTTATTTCTGCTTTCACATTGGATCTGAAGGCTTCTTTGCTTGCTGATTTCTTTAAAGGCATGATTATTTCCTCTTTTTTGCAGTTTTTGCTGAATCTTTAAAATCTTTTGCTGTCGGTGCGTTTTTTGAACCTACTTTGTTCATTTTTTCGCCGCTACCCGCAGCTATCCTAGCCTGTTTTTTATGAATATTGGCATAAAGTCCTGGTTTAGTTGCCATTTAACAGTTCCAATTCTTAAGTGATGCTTTGGCGCGTGGTGCGTCGCCTTTAGCGTGTTTAACAACGCCTTCCATCCGAGCGCAGAACGATGCTTTACGACCTGCATCGGCTTTCGTCTTAGGGTTGGGAGCGGGTGCCTTGAGATTACTGCCATTTTTTGCGTTGTACTCGGCGCGGCCCTTGGCGGTCATGCCTGCACCTTTTTCGGTAGGGTTGTATGTTTTCCCTTTGCCGGTTGTTTTGTGCGCAATCGGTTTGTCGTGTTTTTTCGTTGCCATTATGACCCCATCCATGAGTTGATTGCTGAACTTTGTGATTGATAACTATTTCGTTTGATTATACTTTTATTTTCGCGGTGTGCAACAGGAAATGCAAATGTCAGACAGATAGCATCGGCAGCATCCGGCGACGCTAATCCTCTAGCTTTCATGTCTTTCTTACTCTCCAAGAAAATACTACCCTTGCTATCCGGCTTCATCAGCGGGCTAATCAGGTCACTTTTCAGATACTTGTCGCTCGGTATGCTTGCCGTTTTGAGCCATTCCTTCATGTTGCCCCACATCTCAGCACGCTTGTTGCCGTACATCATCGGATTTTTTGCTTTATTGCCAAAGTTTACACCCTTAATCTTGTACCGTTGTTCTTTCAGACGGTCGACCACGCCAGCACCGAGTCCACCTTCATCCACGCAGACCATCGCTGGTTGATACTGCTCGATGGCTTCAATCACATAACCAACTACCGTCATGGTATCGTCGCCCTTGTACCGTTTAATCTCCACGATGTCACGCCCTTGTCTGACAGCAATAACTGTCGAGTCCGAGCCAAACCTTGCAGGGTCTACACCAATGGTAATCGGCGCTGAGTCATCCTTATGTTTGGGGCGTTTCATCGCTTCATCTACTAGACTGACTGGTATAAACTGATCGTCACCTTCTGATGGAAACTGTCCATACACCTCAACGTTGGCTTGGTACGAATCAGCCCCATATTCTTCAATAATCTGCTCATACACATTCTTGTCAGTACCTTCAACTTGCCTAGCGTCGATGTTGCGATTCTTCCAAAACGCACGCTTGGCGTTAAACGCTTCGTAGAAGTAGCCACTATTGCGCCGTGGGTTACTGAACGCTAACCAGAACCTATTGGGTGTGTTCTCTGTGAAGAACCCAGATGTTACCGCCCAGATGGAATCGTCAATACCTGACGCTTCATCGAACACGACCATCACACCGTCGTAGTTGTGAACCCCCGCGAACGCGTCGGGATTCTCGGCTGACCATAGCCGGCCTTCCAAATTCCAATACCGTGTGCCTTTCTTCAGATCCCGCTCGACTAGTTCCGTCAGCCATTTAGCTGGCATCACACGTGTTGCTGACACCTCGAACCAATGACTGTTCATGGACATACTTAACCACTTAGTAATCTCGGCCCATGTGACTGAGCGTAGCTGACTCTCGGAGTTAGCGGACACGATGACCGTGGCACCAATCCGTGTGGTCATCATCCACAGCACGAGCCATGACACTAGCGCCGATTTGCCGATACCACGACCAGAAGCTACCGCTTCACGCAGTACGTCGTAGTCGACCTTGCCTTGGTTCTGTTTGATATGCTCGGCGATGTCAAGTAAGACCTCACGTTGCCACTTGCGTGGGCCTGCAAAGTTTTCGAGTGGGGTGCCTTTTTGCCCCCAAGGATAGCAGAACATCACAAACGCTAGTGGGTTATCCTTAATCGCCGGACTCCACAGGCGTGCCATCAGTTCTTGTTCGTCACTTGCAGAGTAGATGGTGGATTGCATTTAAGCGGTTTGCTTTTCTTTTAGTTGCGGTTTCACGTGGAACGTCGCATCAACGTCGGTGTAGACACCCTCAATGACGCGCGTTTGTGCTTGTTCTAATGCCTGAGTGATGCTGATGCGTTGCTCTACGTCGATGGACAGTTGCTGTTTTGCGACCCACCCGTGCTGATGCTTTAAGATTTCTAATGCTGACTTTGCGTCGCCTGCTTTGGCAGCGTTGTGCAGTACGGTGGACATTTCCATCTCCCCGTCGGCGCGGCCTTTGAGTTCAGCCATCTCAGCAATCGGATCTAGTTGAATCAGTTGCCGGTACTCGGTAGGCAACATTCCAGACGCCAAAGCAAGCGAGTCACCTTTGAGTCCTAACTTGGAAGCGGCGTAGATTTTCTCTAGGCGTGACTCCGTAGCGCGAACCTGTCGCACTTCGTAAGGGAAGGATTGGAAGTTATCGAACATTTGCATAGTGTATCAAATTTCTTGCTAAGTGCTAATAAAAAATTTCTAAAAAAATAAAAAGTTTTTGCAAACGCTCCATCAGCGAACACACCTACGCCCAGGCCCTACCCGGGTGCTTTGCAGCCGAAAGCTTTTTTGCCAGTTAGCTTGCACCGAAAGCGATCGCTAGGCGTTTGCCATTGGCTTGTTGCTTAGAGTTTTAGGGGTGCCATCCATCATGGACAATGTGGACATTGTGGACAATTGTTTTTTATTGAATGCTTGGGGTGCCTAATAACTTTAGACTGTGGACAATATGGACAACTATTTTTTATTTAGTCCACATTGTCCATGTCATAACATGGGGCTAAAAACATGGACAAAATGCGTGGACATTTGTGGACATTGTGGACAAGTGGACAATCGATTTTTAATTGGTACAAGTTGACTATATCTTGTTTAATTTTTTAACTTATAAGATATATACAAGTAACATTATCCACATTATCCACATCGAGCGTTTATATGGTTCTCATGCCAGTTCGCCGCGTCCACATTCTTATCCACACCATGTCCACAATTGATCCAATTTTGTCCACAAATTAACAATTAATTATTTGCAAATAATTGTTGTGTTGTTGTAATAAATTTTGATACAATAGAATCTAGCAACAAATTAATTAACTCAACTAAAGGAATCTAAATGAGCGTAACAGATGAAAACAGATTAAAAGAACAAGTTTCCCACATTGTCAACACCATCCAAGATGGATATTTAGACGATGAAACTGGGGAGGTAATAAGTGGCTTTGATTACCTAACTGATGTACTTGACATTGAATACATTGTCGATTCAAAAAAGCAATACTTGGGGGCTAGAATTTTAGTGGCTTTTGGTGGGCCAAATATTTGGATTAATACTCGCACTCAACAAGTTGAGGGGTATTGGTGGGGTAGCACATCCATCCAGTCATACAACAACGATGAGATGGACATCGATGGTGCATTGTCTGAACTTTATAACTGTTAAGGAAAAAACAAAATGATTATCAACTTAAAAATCGAAATTACTGAAAAAGAAATTATGGGCTTTTTGCGTGAATACCCCGAAAAAAATATCCAAGATTTATTAGGCGAAATTAATAACACAGTTTATCTTGGGGGAGATTGCATTGCCGCCATGATGATGAGATTGCATGACATCAACTGTGAACATTACATCGAAAAAAGTGAAGTAAACAATCAATTAGACTACTTAGCAAAAATATCTGATGATGTGTTTTATGCTCGACTAATGAGTGAAAATAAGTGAAATTTAAAAGCCTATTCAATGAGTAGGCTTTTGGATCATTATTTAAATGATTATTTGCTAAATTAAACTAAAGGAAATTACACAATGAAAGATTATCTTACTTTTAATATTACTTGTCACTTCGGATGTGCAATTGTTAACAACGATTATTCTGGCTTAATAGATGGTGAAGAGGAACAATTAAATCGGTTTTTAGATAAGTTAAAAACCGACTATAAAACAACTGATTTAATCATGGAAGCTTTTGATGATGAACCCCAGTTCACTCGTTGCGATGTAACTAACCTTATGAGCGATTGTATTAAATTTACTTTGGAGATCTCAGAATGAAAAACAAACCTAATTTTACAGATTATCTTTGGGGTACCTTTTTCGCTATCTTTATTGGTGCGGCACTAGGTTTTATTTTTGCAATTAAAAATGGGGGGTTTTAATATGGTTTACGAAATTCAACACTTCACCTTGCGTGATGGATGGGTTAACACTTGGACAATTGAGAATGAAGATGGCACAACTCAACTTGAATATTTTGATTCAATAATTGATGCCCAAGAATCGTTAAATGAATTTTTACAAGATGAACATCAAGCCTATGTAATGGGTTACACCGATAGTCCATTCAAAGAAGAAGAATTTAGAATCGTGGAGGTTACACAATGAGCGTGAAAATTCAAGATGTATATACTGGCGGCGGTTGCGATCACTTGGAGATTGCTTATCCTCAATATGGGATATTTTTTGTTGTTAATAATAACGATTGCAATATTCCCAAAGTTGGTGAAGACTGGGGATTCTGTTCTTATGAGTCTGAGGAAAAAATGAACGATGGGAATTACATCGATTGCCAAGGGCCATTAGATAATTTTAGACAAGATTCATTGATTGACTTTTTTAATGGCTACATACTGGCGAAGGGGTTAAAAAAAGACCCCCAATATTTTGACCTTGAGAATGTCGATTTTTGCGAGTTGTCAAGCGACATTGCCAACACTTGTGAACCTCATGTGTTAGTTGATGCCCTCTATTTTCACTTAAAAACATTTACCAAGGATGAACTAGTAATGTACCTAAGCTCGTTAGATTCTAACGATTCTTATAAAATCACCGACTATTTGGAGAAATAAAAATGAACCCAAAACAATATGAACTTTATTTTTTAGACTTGTCTAGCCCATCAAATAAGTCACGCCTTGAATATAAATATCAATTAAATTTTATCAACAACCCCGATTATTCATTAGATGAATACCATGAAATTAATAATCTTGAATTAGGGGGTTCTTGTAACTTATCTCATGGCAATATCGAGCATTGGATCCGTCGCATCAACTAACTTAAAAGGAAAATAAACCATGTACATCGTATTCTATAAAATCCAAGGTGAAGAACTCTCAATTAGATTTGCTACTAAAGAAAGTGCAACACTATTCGCTAATCGATACAACGGAACAATAGAAAAGAGTGTAACGCTATGATCCACGCTCTCGCCATGTTCGCAATCCTCTTTCTTTTAATCGCTTTATTCGACTTATAAAGCCCCTCAACCCCAACAAAAAAGCCCCTTAATTGGGGCTTTTCTTTTACTTGGATTTGACTACTTGGGGGGTTGGTATGTCCTCAACTGCCCTTCTTAATTCTGACTTACTCAAACTCAACGCAACTTCTGGGGCGGCAAAAATATGCTTTTTAGTGTCAAACTCCCTTGATTTTAACCTCCCACAATCCACCCAATTTGCTTCTTTTAAAGCGTGAAGGAGTGCGGCTTGTGGCACTTTAACATTGCTAGGGGCTAACCCAGTTAGACGATCGCAGAGAGCGTGAAAAGGTGAGCTAATCACCCCTTTTGTGAACTCCCCACTACGATTACGCAACATCTCGACAAGATATGATTCAGCCATAGACATTCCATGTTCGATAAGGTTAGATTTAAATTCAGTTGTAAAGGGTGGGGCAGATGGGTTGAAGTGACTTACATCACGGCTATGCAACCACGCTGAAATCGACTCGAAACCCCCATTTTGGTACCAATCCCACATTTTTTTAGCCTTGTTTGAGTCCATCTTTGGGGCTGCCGACCATACGCAAAACCATCTTCTATCCTGGGACGCTAAACTAATCGGAACAGGGTCATTAGAAAACGCTAAAACGAACAGTCTATTTGCCATTTGGTATGGGTGTAAGCCTTTGCGATTAATTGGCAACATCTCTGGGGGCGCTGCAATGATTGGCTTAAGTTGGTTAGCTAACTGCCTACGTGCTGCGGCATCCGGTTCTTTCAATTCGTTAATGATGAGAATCTCAGACTCTAATTGATAACCCCACTGGCTAGTCACGCTATTACTATCCATGATCCCACGATTCTTAAGGTGTGGCCCACAGACTGCCCAGATGAACGGCGCCCACATAGTGTCTTTTCCAGACCCCTCATCACCACCATGCAAAACGGCATGATTGATCTTGATGCGTGGGTTCTGCACCTTGAACGCCATGATGTCGAGTAAATGACTCAACTCCTCTGGCTCAGTAATCAACTCACGGCAATGGTCTAACCACGCTAAAACCGACTGATCATTCCCCTTGGCACCCTCAACATTTGGTCTAGCGTCACGCCAACGATTGCCAAATAAATCCCCATCACGGTTAACAATCACCGATTCACCGGCAGCATAGGTAATACCGACTAACGCCTTAGCTCCCTTGGCTTGCCTATTCTCATCGAAACAATTTGACGCTAATATTCTGCTACCACTATGGATTGACTTGCAATCGATATGACGATAGAGCGCATTGAAAGTCTGACGGCTAACCTCGCGTCTGTCTTGCATATCGAAATATGATTCGTCATCCTGCACGTAAGCGAAGCGCTGATACCATTCCTCTTTTTCGACACGACCTAACTGTTTACGCTCAACTTCGGCAATGTGGGCATCGGCATCGTTACTAAACATATCAGATGGGCTGATTTTAGCAAGCGCAACATTCATCGCTTCCGAAATGAGTTCTTCACGTAATCCATGAGCGACTGTCGGGCCACCATTATCGGCAACCCACGCTAAAAACGACCTAGAATCGAAGTCAATACAATGCGAATGTAAGCAACAGTACGAACGATCCAACGGCTTGTAACGCCCCTCTGGATTGCCGTCGGTGTGTTCTGCATTGTTCGGACAGATAACGCCTAGCCACCCCTCACCATTAATTTTGGACAAGATGAGGCCTTCAGTATTAAGCCACGCTAACACGTTGTCGCTACCATTATCTGCTAATCTTAGCGGTTGATAATGGTTCGTATCAGCAGGCGCTGGGGTAACCCCCAACGCATCGCAGATATCTCCTAAAGTATATTCGTTCAAAGGCGTAAACTCAACCAATTTTGCTTCAAAATTATTGCGACCAGGCTTCAGATTGATACTACCCGGCAAACGAACATTGCGTACCGCATTGCAAGCCCCTGCATCGGTGTAACCTGCATCGGCAATGGCTCGAATGGCTGCGGTAAACTCCCCCTTGGTCGGTTGTTCAGTAAACGCGTAGCCGTACTGAAAATTCCCCTCAGAAGTTTCTAAAATCCACGTTGGTGCAAGTGGTGGGGTCTTGGACTTGGTGCCAATGTCATCTAGCATCATAAATAGAACATACTCGCAGTTAGACGCGCTTGCTGAGATGCGCCCATCCTCGAACCGGTCAATGATAAACGATGCAGTATTCACATACCACGCTTCCCCTGTTCGAGTCTTGGCAGTCGGCAAGTAAGCAGGCCATGTGCATTTGACTGCACCGTCTGCATGGAACTGCATCTCGTTGTTCTTCAGTTGTGGCTTTTGTCGAACGATTAACGCAGTTTCGCCTTCCGGTGCTAAGTTGATGATATAATCTAATAGATTTTGTTTCATTTTGTATCTCCGTGAGTGTTGACTTTTTAAATCCCCTAGCCAAATCTAATAAAGTAGCTAGGGGATTTTTTTTTAATTACTTTCCATAACGCTGCATTGTATTTACTTCAATGTTTAATGGTAATCCTTGCGCCCATGCCGGTGGAGTACACATCACCTCTTGCATCTTCTGCGTTACCGCTTCTGGTTCGGATGTTTCCACGACTATTTCATCATGTATGTGTAAAACCACATCATCCAATTGACGTAGTGAATGTCGAAGTAAATCATTGGCAACGGCTTGCGTAATGTTCTCGCAGGCAAGCCCTCTCCATAATCTGCCACGTGGCCATTCTGTTGCGTCTGCGGCAGGTTTCCATGCTGATTTGGCATAAGTAACTCCATCTGGTTCTAACTTTGCGAATGGATAGCATAACACACGACCGCTTGGAAGTGCATACCATAAGTGTTGACCATCAAACAGATAAGCCACACGCCCTGCGCTAAACTCGCGCCCAACATTACGCATGGCTCTGGTGTAAGCGTTCTCTAAATTCTGCCATAAATCGACTGCCCAAGGGTTTGCCATACGCCAAGCGTTAACCATCTGCTTGGCTAAAGGCTCTGGCAACGATACACCGTAGACCTTACCCATTGCAGCAAAGGCACCCACACCACCAGCAAAGCCACACGCTAACTCTTGCACCTTACCTAGTTGACGCTGACTGTCAGACACTTGATCAACTGCCACCCTAAAGGTCGCACTTGCATTGTGCTTATAAACATCAGCACCAGTACGGAACAAGTCTAACTTCTGCACACCAGATGGGCAATTAGATAGCCAAGGGTTTACTCTTGCTTCAACTGCTGACCAATCGGCTACTACCAAGGATTTTCCGTGCATCGGTATAATTGCTGGTCGCAACATTCCTTTGAGTACGTCGGTAACTCGCTTTCCGTAAACAGGCACAATTGCGTGGCTTCTAACCATTGCTTGCCTGACGGCGTCGGGTTCTTTAGCACACTTTCGGGTGAAGTTGTGGACTTGGGCGCCGTAGCTACTTGCTCTGCCCGTAGCACTTCCACCAGCAAACACGAACGCTCCTCGAACTCGTTGATCTTCAACATCGGCTAATTCCTTTAATCGTTTAAATTTGGCTACGCTCGACGCCCATAGGTCATCAGCGCATTGGATAACATCTGCCACGTTTGGCGGCACTTGTTCTGGATTTTCTTGCGCAAGAACTAATAGATTAGCCCTTACCGACTTGTCAATGGAATACTTCTTGACATCATCTTTGTAAATTTCCATCAGTTTCTTAGCTTCATTACCGACACGTGCAAGCACCCACTCACGCATCTTGGTGCTACGAACTGAGGTAATTTCCCCCTCAGTCACTTCAGTTACAATCTTCTCAATTTCTTCTAACTCGACACTTGCATAACCGATGGCTGCGTTACATAAGTCGGTGTCGATTAAAACCCCCCTGTCGTTGATGCGCTCATTCACATGATAGTCAGCCAACTCCTCATCCGATAACTGGCGCATGGCCTTGCTAATCGCACGCATAGCACGAACGTCTTGGCTGCAATAAGAAATCATCTCAGCCATTAGCGTAAGGTCGTCATTGAATGCACCGTCAGCTTTAGGAATAGACAACAAACGAATGAGTTGACTGCCACGGTGATCCTTACGCATATTGGCACCACTAAAGCGACCGACATCTTCGAGTGAACCTGGCGCGCAGTTGGCACGTGCTTGTGTTGCGGTGCAATAGAACTGCTCTAACTTTGGTTCGGGGATGCCGTAATCAGGGCATAAGACATACCAAAAGATTAAACGCTCAAACGCAGCGTTATGCGCCCTAATCTGACCGCCTTGTTGGATAAAGTCAATAATTTGTTGTGGGAATGGTTGACTAGGCACCCATGTCTGTACATCTTCATCATTGAAAGCATAGGAAAGACACAGCACCGAAGTGCTGATGTCCTTGGCATAGTTGTAGCCACCACGACTGATAAGGTCACAACGGCTACGCGTTTCAAAATCTAAATAGAGTATTGTCATAGGATAGGTGGGGCGTCGATTCGGTCACTATTGCACATATGTTAGAAAGCAGAAAAATAACATACTTGTGACATCCTCGAATATCTGCTTAATCACCCCTAAGACTTAGCTTCTACGACGACGAGTTGCAGGCGCTGGTGCTTCTGCTGCAGTTTCTGCTTCTTTCGGTGCTTCTAACTGCTCGGCTTTGTCGGCATCCATACCTACCCATGACTGAATGTCAAAGATTGGAGTATAGATACGGCCATAAGACTTGTGACTGTAATGCTCTTTCTTTAGCGACACAATCGGAACAGGCTTACTACTATCTGTTTCTACTTGTGTTGCGATGGCTACGGCTAGGGCTTGAACTGATCGTTTGCCACCAACGCTAGTTGTGGTGTAACGTACTTCCATATCCTTATCTTCGCCAGTCAAACACTTCATGGACATACCGACCTGCGTTTCCCAACCTTTCTTTGCGTTAGGTGGCGCTGCGTCAAGTTCCGGCAATGGCTGAGATACTGATACCATCTTCTCACCAAGCACTTCACCATCACCCCATGCGATGTAACCATGCACGAATGAGAAAGGATTGACTGCCCATGTAGAATCATCTTCGACTTCGGTCTGATCTGCACCGAATACCCAATGGCCTGTTTTGTCCATCTTGATGATGACGACACCTGCTGCGCCAACATCGGTTTCTAAAGCACGTAATGCTGTAGATAATGATTCGACTGAAGGTAATTTTGCTGCTGAAAATGTAGTTAAATTTGACATAATTTTATTCCTTATTGAATTTTAGAAAGGGCCGCGGTGAGTTGCTTCCCGATGTTTACCACGGCTGGGCGTGAATCATCTTCACGCGCCAACGTACTGCCGCTACTTACTGCTACTACTAAGTCGTCAGGCAATTTTGCGCCTAACTTCTTGAGTTCTTTTTCTGCTTGCGCAGGGGATACAATCGACTTCTTAAACGCATCAATACCTAAGTCGGCTAGTTGAACGCTTGCTTCAGTTTCATTCGACCATTGGCGTGTAGCACGCTTGTTGACCAACTTCCACCCTGGCACAGGCTTATCATTCTCAAGCATTTGAAATGCTAATGCTCTCAAGTCTGTAATCCATTGTTCTAACAAGTCACAGTTTGCTAAGTATGCACCAATTCTCTGCGCGTCTAATGATTCTAAACTTGTATGCAACGCGCGGTCAACTGCACCAGTCATTTGTGGGCAAGTCGGCTTGGCTGCGCACCATCTGCAATGCTCACCTGCCTTCATGGTTGCCGTTTTCTTTTCTGACTCGTAAACTGCGTGTTGGAGTTGTGTTTCAAACTGCGCAATACGCTCTTTAGTCGTCACCCAACGTCTAATCATAGGTGGCTGAATAATGACACATTCAATTGCATCAACACCATCAAACGCCCACTTCGCTGATTCAGTACGCATGGCTGCGGCAGCATAAAACATCAACTGTTCGTTTTCTTCTACGCTAACTGCTACGCCATCACCAAACTTCCAGTCGAGTACGATTGCGCAATTACCGATACGACCAATTAAATCACATGAACCAAAGACATTAGGTAAGAAGTCACCAAAATTAACTTTAGTTTCTACTGCATATTCCATCTCAAGCTTAGGATCTACTTCATGCAATAGTTTTAAAGCCCCCATTAATTTGTTGTCAATTAATTCTTGCGTTAATACTTGGTCGTTATACCTCATACCAAGCAAAGACTCTGGTGGTATATCTGAACCTAATACTTGTGCAATTGCGTCATGCAGTAATGTACCTTCATCGGCATAGCTACTGCTTGGCTTTGGTGGCATCTTAGCGCATAAGGCAACCGATGCTGGGCAGTTAATAACCCTTTTAGCAGTTGAGCCGCCGACGATATTTGAATGATTAGCCATTATGCAGCCCTCGCTTTCATCATTGCATCAGCAATTTTATAAGATTGCATTGCTAAATATTCAAGATAATATTCTTCTATTTTAAAAACCATTCCTTGCATTGCTTTAGCAGCGAAGTAATCTCTTAAATCCATGCCATCTTGTGCAACTGTATAACCATCTTTATATTCTTTATGCTCACTTGGAAATGCTTTCATTTTTATTTACCTTTAATTTAGTTGATTGGAGATTTTATTATACACAAATAAAAATATTGTGTTAAACTTTTTTACATGGAAATTAAAAATAAATCAGAAAGTGAGTCAGAAATTGAAAAATACTTCATTTGGGCAGTTGCGTCACTCGGTGGCAAAAGTTTTAAATTCAAGTCAATTAATCATCGTGGGGTGGCTGATCGAATTGCTTGTCTACCTGACGGCTCGACCTGGTTTGTCGAAATTAAACGGCCTAAAGGTGGTCGCCTATCGCCTTTGCAAGTTTTATTTGCGGAGGAAATGGCAAAACTAAATCAAAATTACGCGTGTCTGTGGGATAAAAATCAAATAAACGAATGGAAAAATAAACTATGAAAATACGATTTGGTAGTGTGTGTAGTGGCATTGAAGCCGCTAGTGTTGCGTGGCATCCTTTAGGTTGGGAAGCTGCGTGGTTGTCCGAGATTGAAAAATTCCCTTGTGAAGTGCTAAAGCATCATTACCCCAATACCCCTAACCTTGGCGACATGACTTTACTTGCCGACAAAATACGGTTAGGTGAGATAGAAGCCCCCGATGTATTTTGTGGCGGCACACCATGCCAAGCTTTTAGCGTAGCAGGACTACGGCAATCCCTTGACGATAGCCGTGGAAACTTATCATTAACTTTTTGTGAGATCGCAGATGCAATTGACGAACGTAGACTTATTCAACAATCCAATCCAACCATTATTTTTTGGGAAAATGTGCCAGGAGTCCTCAACACCAAAGACAACGCCTTTGGATGTTTTCTTGCAGGACTTGCCGGTGAAAGCGACGCACTCATCCCGCCAGGGAGCAGATGGACAGACGCTGGTTTTATTGATGGCCCCAAAAGAGCAGTCGCGTGGAGGACACTCGATGCCCAATATTTCGGCTTGGCCCAACGTCGGAAGCGAGTGTTTGTTGTCGCAAGTGCTAGAAACGACATCTGTCCCGCAGAGATACTTTTTGAGTTCGAAGGCGTGCGACGGGATACTTCGCCGAGCAGAAAAGAGGGGCAAGAAATTGCCAATTGCCTTACAAAAAGCCCTTCAAGCCACAGCAGCTATAACCCAGCAAGAAGTGAAGGAAATGCCGTAGTAGTTGAAAAAGTAGGTACTTTATTAGCGAGAGATTATAAAGGCTTAGGTTCTTTTGACCACGACAAAATGATTGTTTCAAAAATTGGCTATTGCAATGATTTAGCCCCTACACTTACCTCAAGTGCTGCAGGTATTAGTAGAGTGGGCAATGATACTACTGCCGATGCACAATATGTGGTTCAACAAGCTATTGCGTTGGCTGAAAACACAATTGGTAGACAACCCCAAAATGGTGGTAATGGCAACGGTTTTACTGAGAACGGCCCAATGTATACCCTCAATGCGACGGGTGTACATGGGGTGTCTTATGGGTTTGAGCCTGGAATTGCAAAAAGAGAAGGTGAACCTAATCGGTTTGTTGAAGAACAAACACCAACATTAAGAGCCAATATGGGGGACAACCAAACTGCTGTGGTTCACGCTTTTAAAGTGCGTGGTGGTTGCGAAGGTGGTGGTAAAGGTTATTTAGGTCAAGATGAAAAAGCATTTACTATATCAACTACGCAAGACCAACAAATCCATCACAACATGGCGGTCAGAAGATTAACCCCAATCGAATGCGAGCGTTTGCAAGGTTTTCCAGATGGATACACAAATATCAAGCCTAATTGCCCAGATGGCCCACGTTATAAAGCGTTAGGTAACTCATGGGCGGTGCCTGTAGTGGCTTGGATTGGTAAAAGGATTAATGATGCAATTGCGTAAATACCAAGAAAAGGCTGCCGACTTTCTTTATGAGAACAACCGAGCCATGATTCTTGCGCCAGTCGGTGCAGGCAAGACGGCTCTTACCCTTATAGCCATGCAAGATATGCTGCGCTACAAGTTTGTCAAGCGTTGGCTAGTGTTGGCGCCCAAGCGTGTCTGTACTGATGTGTGGCCGGTTGAGCAACCCAAGTGGGCTACCGATATGCCGATTGCCGTAGCAGTTGGCACCCCAGCACAACGCCTGCAAGCCCTACACTCTGGCTACCCTGTGGTGGTGACGAACTACGACAATATTCAATGGTTGTCCGAACAAAAGTTAGACTTTGACGGCGTAGTATTTGATGAGTTGACCAAACTCAAGAACCCATCCGGCAAACGCTTCAAAGCGTTGATGAAAGTGTTAGAACCCATGCGCATCCGTTGGGGCTTGACCGGATCGTTTACTTCCAACGGCTTAGAAGATGTCTACGGCCAATGCAAAGTGGTGGATGAATCCCTACTTGGTCGGTCTAAGGGCGCGTTTATGCAACAGTATTTTGTCTTAATCAACCGTGATTTCGGTGAATGGGAGCCAAGAGTAGGGTCACTCACGCAGGTCATGGAACGTATTAAGCTTGCTACGTTTGTGCTAGATGCAGGCGAATACAAGGACAAGTTGCCACCATGCCATGAGGTTGAGTTAAGGGCGACAATGGCAGACGACAAGCCGTACAAAGCGATGAAGAAAGACTACGCCGTACAGTTTGCCAAGGAAATTATCACCGCCGTTAGCGCAGCAGCCGTTACACAGAAGTTGCAACAGATGGCGTCTGGCTTTGTCTACCAGACTGAAACGACACCATCCAATACCCCTGGTCGCATGAACGTGACGAAAGTACCGATTTGGTTTAGTAGCCATAAGTTTGATTTGCTAGATGATTTGCTTGAGGAGAACCAACACGCCAATACCATCATTGTTTACAATTACATCGAGGAGTTGGCAGAACTCAAGCGTCGCTATCCTCATGCCCAGACGATTAATGATGAGAAGGTTATCGAGCGTTGGAATGATGGCAAAGTGGAGTTGTTCTTGTTGCATCCCAAGTCAGCGGGTCATGGGTTGAATCTTCAGTTTGGTGGCAACAAGATGGTGTTTGTATCGTTGCCGTGGTCGTTGGAGTTGTATGAACAGACTGTTGGTCGGTTGCATCGTAGTGGTCAAACAAAAGAGGTATGGGTGTATGTGTTGATTACTGATGGCACAATCGAGAGTCGTATATTGGGCGCCTTGAAAGATAAAAAGGCATTATCTGAAATAACTATGGAAGAATTGAAATGAACTATGAGAAAGCAGTTGAACATTACAAAGATATGCAAAGACCACACCTTGATGAGTTTATTGAACATGGGAAAAAAAATTTTGTGTTTTTCGGATTAATTACCGGTAGTGGATGGGCGTTACAAGCCATTGAGTTTGCAGAACAATTAAAGAAAGCAAATGAAAAATGAGTATATTAAAACCTAGATTTGGACTGCTCGATAACGCATCCGAAGTTGCGAAAGAGTTAGGTCTTAGCGAGATGAGCGTCAACAATATTAAAAACGCTGCGTTAACCAAGGCAAAAAAGATTTTAGAAAACAAGGGCTTTAAGGCTACCGATTTTTTTGAGGAGAGTAAAGATGATTGAACCAGTAACGTGGGCCACAGAAGATTTACAAAATGTTATGTCACCTAAATTTAAAGAGATGCGCATGGATACTAACAGTAGCACTTATAGACAGTTCCCTGTGCCTTTATATGCACATCCAATGCGTGAATTAAGCGATGAAGAAATAGAAGAAGTTTATAGTTCTATTCCCGAAATTAAAGGTTACGCACCAATATATGAATTTGCAAGAGCAATTATTAAAGCAAGTAGAGGTGAGAAATGAAACCGATATTTAACGAAGGCGACCGAGTTTATGTAGTGCCACTAAAAATGGAAGCCACAGTTATAAAACAAATTAAACATTATGATAGTGGGCATGAGTTTTATGGCAATGTCGAATTGATTTATGACGATGGCGTTAAGGCTATTTCTCATGGATGGCAAGTTGAATTATTAAAGAAAGCGAGTGAGAAATGACATTAGATGAAGTGATACATATATTAGATCAGGGCGAATACCCTGGCTATTATGACGAAGTTGCCGCTGTCGATTGTATAAAAAAATTAGTGAAAGAAAATGAACAGTTAAATTTTGTATTAAAAAATTTAACCTTGGCGACCAATAAAAAAATCAATGAACTTGAAGAAGAAATTGAACATTTAAAAAATAAAGTTCAATATTGGAAAGGCTTACATAAATGAGATTAATATTTTTTGGGTTTTTAGTTGTATTTTTTTTATGCGCCATGACCATTTTTTTAACCGAACAGACTAGAAAGGAAGCAAATGAAGCGAGTAGATCAGTACAAAGCCAAACTAAAGGCTGCGAAAGCCGCACTAAAAATTAGGCAACGTAATTTTAATATTGTGTCACGCGAGTTAATTAAAACCATAGACGAAATTGAAACTTTAGAAAGAAAAATAGAAGATGAAACCTTTAAGTTGGCGACAATTATTAGTAACATTAAATCAACTGACTGAACAGGAAGTGTTGGAGATGCTCAACGCTGAAAGGCAAGGGCCTAGACGCGCGTCAATTCTTGAGAGATTGCACATGAGATACAACACCTTGCGTGTAAGCCGTGAGCGTATTGAGATTATGAAAGAAGCGGTGGCACCGTGATTAATCCTGATTTTGAAAGTTGGTCGCATGACAACTTAGTGCAATTTGCCAAGGACTCCTACAACCAAATGATAGACGACATGACTGAGTTACGCGCGTTACAACTAGATTTGAAGGCGGCGATTAAAGCCTACCGACACATCAACACAAGGAAACACCATGACAAAGAAGAAAACGAAGTCGAGGGCGAAGTGTTTTGATAAAGATTGGGTGTATGTGAAAGCCGTTGAAACTGACGTGTTAAAACGCTTTAAATCGCTTGGATGGAAAGCACCAAGCGAGTTACGCGTAAGCCCTAGTCCCAGCGCGGTCGATGATTAACGCTTGCTTGCGGGGTTTGCCGTTGGGGTCATTAGAGATGGAAATGTGTGTCCAGCTATCGAACTCCCTAATAATCTGATCATACTCTAACCTAGACGCCATGAGCGCTTGCACTACCTCATTCGGCTTCATGCCCGGCACACGGATGTCAGCCGCGCAGCCTACACGATGTTGGCTAGTGTCCTTGCTACCAACCGCGTCGTTTACTTGCTTAGACCGGAACGCTGAGTTAATCATAATGGGTTTACCACGCAATACCATTTTGACCTTTTCAAGAAATTCGGCTAATCGTTGTAGATTGGCAAGTTCTGCATCGTTCGGTGTGTTATCGAACTGGCGATGGTCGGTATGCGTGAGTTCTTCTAGTGTGAAGTGTTCAGTTAGGTTCATTTAGCGGCTACCCCTTGAAGTTTTTCAAACGTTCTTAGACCACCCATGCCGAGCATACCCATAAGCAGTTGCCAAAGGTTATCATCAAGCCCTGGCAATGGTGGAATGGTAACCCCCGCAATACTAGCAATCGTGCCAGCTAACGGCCTTAAAAGATATTGATAAGCTAACGCCAAAGCGCATACCCAACCGCACGCTGGTCTCCAACCTGACACGAATA
>Ga0209188_1001637_pt1 | contig 17549 bp, 12 predicted proteins | sample C_130625_EF_Meta_FD_187307 | JGI IMG/M metagenome (GOLD analysis project Ga0209188, IMG submission 187307) | Freshwater microbial communities from Lake Croche, Canada to study carbon cycling - C_130625_EF_MetaG (SPAdes) (version 2) | ecosystem: Environmental > Aquatic > Freshwater > Lake...
CAAGAAGGACCTGTACAAGATCCTGCGTGCGGAACTGACGGACAACCTGGGCATGTGCGCCCAGGGCAACCTCACGCGCCTCTGCAACGTGCTGGCAGGGTACCTGGAGGGCATTGGTTCTCAGGAGTCCCCGGCGGACCGTCTGGGTCGCGAGTTGCCCAAGTTGATGGAGATTGCGGACGAGACGCGGCGCATGGAGGTTGCGCGTGGCGTGCTGCGTGACACCGGTCTGCCGGAGACCGAATGGGCGCCCTGGTTGGAAGCGCTGGCGTAAAACAAAACACAAAGAAAAAACAAAACCCTAAAAAGTTTTTCATTTAAAACGGACTACACGGAAGCAGCGTGAGTAAAGTATCAAGCAATGTTCTTTGTAGATTCGGAGGTAGATGGAATTCTAGCAGTGAGGCAGCAGCGAGAGAAACAGGCAAGGGAAGATTACTTTGCGTATTTCTCGGAGTTGGCGCTGGACTATTATGGGAATATGATTGCTGAGAAGAGAGGACAAATCTTACAGGATATGTTGAATGCGGCAATCCGATTACCGTTTCTGTCGACGATTAAGGTTCCGCTTCATACGGTATTGACCTACAAAGCAATGACGCCATACGACAGAGAGATGCGGCGTCTCTATGAGAACACAGACTACAATACTGGCGCATGGTTCGAGAGTCTTGCAGGTGTCCACCGGGCAAATATTTACGCAATCTTTATGTATTCGGACTTCAAGCAGAAGATGGATGCGCGTTTAGGTCGCGGTATGTTCCTAACAATGACGAGCAAGCGCGTCAGGACGAGCAATTTGGGAGTAAAGGAGTACGAGGTGACGCTCTGGATGAATCTAGCAGTGTCCCGACGATAAATTCTATGTTCTAGAAAGTAAATGGGTTTTACAATTGATGCATCCAAAGATCTGGAGCAAAACATGGGTGTGCCTGCCTCACAGATTCCGTTTGGGACTGAAAAGGTAGGAGGTCGTCGTCGCTCGAAGCGCGGAGGTGTTTTTGGTATCGGCGAGGTGTCGCGCGACCGCTCGGATTCTGTTGCGAGTACACTCAGCGATGTAAGTTCTGTTTCGCTTTCATCTGATGTCGATGAGACTGCTGGTGTTATCGCAAAGGCAACTATTCTGTCTGCGCTCGTCAAGTATTTCCACGACAACAAGGAGACGCTAAAGACAGGAGCAACTGCTGCTGGATATACTGCACTTGCGGGTCTTGCTCTTTTTGCAGCAGACAAGTACTACTCACCGGAAGTTTGTAGTATTCAGTGGCAGAAGGCAGCAGAGGCAATGACTCTTGCCGGAGTTACGTCTGCGAAGGACAAGTGCGATCTTGCGATGAACGCTTACAACTCAGGAATGACGGTTGCGATGGCAACTGCTGGAGCATTAATAACCGCAGCCATTCGCACGGCATCGCCAAGCATTGATGTGTCTGACGGTGCTTTCAATGGAGTGAAGAGTGCCGTTATTAAGGGATTTATGGGGTCTGCTGCTCCTGCCGCCAAGTCCAAGAAGGGCGGACGCACGAAGCGCCGCATGTCCAAGAAGGGACGCAAGGGAGGCAAGTCGCGCAAGTCGCGTCGTTAAGTATACATCATCTTCCACGTCTCGTCCTGCTTCACGGTCACAGCATCTTTCATCAATGTTTGAATCATTTTGGGAGTGATTTGGAGAGGGAACTCAATGTCCATATAGAAGGGATACTCCTTCATGCTTTCGTGCTTGGATACGCGAAGCATATTGAGACGCGTAATGACGGTTTCTACAGTCCGAATGAGGTTTCGCACTCCTTTCTCTTTCGCAGAGTATTGTGAAATCACGAACTTCATTGCCTCGTCTTCAAACACCAAATCATCGTTCTTGAACTTTAAGCGCTCCGTCATTTCGGGCCACACGTAATTCTTCAAAATCTCCTTTTTATCTGCGTCATCGTATCCGCCACACTCAATGATATTCATGCGATCGCGGAGAATGGGATGGACTTTCTCGATATCGTTGAACGAGAACACGAACAAACACTGGGACATATCGAAATCCACGCCTGCGAAATAGCGGTCGTGGAATTCCGTATTCTGGGATTTGTCGGTCAAGTGAATCAACATACTGGCAATTTCTTCGCCATGTGCAGTTCCTGAAATCTTATCAAGTTCGTCGAAATACAGGACGGGATTCATCGTGCCACACTGCATAAGAGTGTCTGCGATTCTGCCCCACGTGGACCCTTCGTAGGTGTATGCGTGCCCCGTAAAGTTCGCGACATCCGATGCGCCGCCGAGCGTGAAGAACCCGAATGGACGCTGAAGGACACTGGCAATTCCGTTACGGGCAAATGAGGTCTTGCCGACACCCATAGGACCATGAAGGGCAATAACGTTTCCAACTGCGCCTGGATTCACGACCCATTGAGATAAGACTTGCATGATCTGGGTCTTAGCAGACTTCATGCCGTAAATCTTCTCGTCCATCTGTTTGCGTGCCTTGACCATGAAATCGGTACACGCAGGAATGCCGTCATCAATTTTGACGGGAAGAGGCACGGTCTTGCCGAAGGGGATGTTGAGGAATCCGTCGACCCATGTTTTTAGTTTATATGCGCCTCCAGAGTCCATGTTCATTTCGGCAAGTGCGTCGATCTTCTTGAGGACCATGGATTTCATGTAGTCGGAAACAGGCAGACCCAGAATCTTGAATTTGTATGGGATGACACCTTCGTCCATCATCGTTGAAATCCGTTGCATCGCGGAGCACATATCTTTGCGCTTCGCAGGGTCGAGAGACTTATAGTAGTTCCTCTCGACTCTGGTCAGTTCCATTGGCGGAGCATCTGATTCCTTCTTGGACTTAGGAGGGCGCGTCTGTTTCTTTTCAGCAGGAAAGATGCTGGGTGCGGCGGGCGCGTACTTGTTTTGAAGGATTTTTAGGAAGGAGTCTTCATCGCTCTCATCATCCGAATCCGCCAAGTTAAGACCACGTATCTCAATTTCAATCCGAACATCGTCGTCTTCTTCATCCGTAGTTTCCAATGTGTCGTCGTCTACCCACACAGCATCATCTTCGGGTGCTTTGACGGGACGTTCGCGAAGATTGTATCGCGACTTTTTAGGCGGTGGTGCCTTATCGTCGGTCATATCTTCCGATGCTTTCCTGCGCCGCGCATTTGCCTTTGAGGGGGGACGTTTCGCCATTCTCCTTGCTCTGTTCTGGAAATAAAAACCATGATACCATCCGAAAGTTTTATGATTCAAATAACAATGAACGCCAGAGAGATTTTGGTTAAGAAGAAGTATCCAGACGGATACCCTGACGATGTGGTGGACACTCTGAACCACATGTCGTTCACGAAAGGTAAAGATATCAAATTGATGGGAAGTATGCCTTTGCGCTCACAAACATATGCTGGGGACTACGATGCAGTGGAGACTGTGGAGGTTGGAGGTGGGCGCGACCATGCCGTCAAAGAAATCGTGAAGAGATTCCAAGATGCAGTGCGAGCAGTTCTATCTCGACCGAAGACGTATATCGCAGACATCAAATGCGGGTCTATCGACGAGTGGGATATCGTGACGGAACCGTATGACGCAAAGAAGACTGCAGAGAACTTGAAGAAACTGTATGACGATAAGGTTGTGACGACAGAGCAGTATAACAAGGAACGGAAACTGCTGAAACCTCCTTCTGAACTTAGTAGGTTGGAGGTATTGTATGTGCGTCACGAGATTCGGCACAATATTGTGAGATGGAATGCGCACGAGATTCTGAAGGGGCACAAAACATTGGTGGATGGGCGGCATTATACGCTGGAGGAGGCGGTGCAGGCAAAGACAATGGCAAAGATGGACGTTGTGTCTTGGGTCCAGAACAATCGGTTCACGGATTTCTCGTGCATTTACATTTTCAAGAATAACGGGAACATCATCAATGTGGGGTTAGAACCGAACGTTGTTCAGGCCATGCGAGACAATATGTATACTCTGAAAGGTGTGGGGAACTACTTCAAGATGGCAAAACGTATGTTTGCTATCGCGAAGTATCAAAATAAGACCAAGACAATTGAACGATTATCGCCGATGTTTACGGGAGATTTAGGGAGATTGTATCATGTGTATGGCGATATAGGGACACTAGAAAGTTTGTTTGAAATGAAGGAGGGGATTCCGTATTCTGCTATAAAACTTGAGGTGGATCAATTCAAGGGCCGTCTTTCGAATATTGTCCTGAATGGGTATTTGAAGAACGAGGACAAGATTCTGGAGGATATCGAGAAGGCCGATTCACACAAATCCATGCAAGATGCTCTTGAGAAATTGAAAGCTAAACTTTACGTGATTCTACAAAACAACTCGAAGCGGTATTTGATAAAGAAAGGAATCATGCGGCTTCATTCTGCGAAGACCAGGCGAGCGAACACAAAGGCATTGAAGACGACTCTTAAGAAACTTGATTTTGGACTTTACTATTAATTTATGACCCAGACTGGACTCCAGAAGTGTTGAAGGAGTTGGGTCCGTTCAGGTTGTAGACGCCTCCGAACCCGCCTCCGCACTTCATTTTACCGGTAAGATAGGCAAGTCGGAAGTTGTTACCTTGTTGCTGCCACAGAATCTCTGCGTTTCCGGCGGGAAGATGGTTGACGCCAGCAGGTGTAGTTCCTGCGTGTCCTCCAGGAACCAGACTTGCTCCTCCAAAAGAAATGTTAGTTCCACCGCGTTTCTCGTTATAAATGAGACGTTCGCGGATGGCACGAGTCCTGTCAGACGCATCGCGCTCTACCTTGGCAGAGAATGCGACGTCCATCGTAACGTTAAATGACACGTTTGCGGCAGATGTTCCAGAAAAGGTGACAGCAGTAATACCGCCAGAAGCATTTACCGTAGACACGCTAATGACCATATCGTTTGTCGGACTTGCTCCGCCGAGGAGAATGCCTCTCACGAGCATAGAGTTTCCGGCTTTATACCCTGTTCCAGCATAGGTGATACTTGCCGTCGCCACGCCAGTATATGATCCCGACGCTGCGTTTGTGGTTACAGATAAGACTGCCGGATCAATGTTTGATGACTGAGAAGACATTTGTTAAAACGGAAGACAAGTTTTGACGCAGGAGGTATGAATCAATCAATGTTTTGTAATAATTGTGGAGAAAGAGGACATGTCTTCAAGACGTGTAAGTTGCCTATCATTTCGTGTGGTCTCGTTCTTCTGAAGGGAACAAAGGAACCGTTCAATTTGCCTGTCACAGATACGGAGGATGTGAGGATGTTGATGGTGCGACGCAAGGATTCTATGTCGTATATGGAGTTCCTGCGTGGGAAATACGAGATGACGAACCCGGACTACATTCACCGTCTGATTCAAAACATGACAAAAGATGAGCAGAGACGGATTGTTGAGTTTCCATTCATGACGCTGTGGACACAGTTATGGGGCGATGGCAGAGATGTTCATTCGCCGGAGTTCTATGATGCGAAAGAGAAGTTTGAAGCCCTGAATCGTGCTCGTCTCGTGTATGAATATCGGAGTGTTTGGGACGAACCGGAGTGGGGGTTTCCGAAAGGTAGGAGGACGCGAGGAGAGACGGATGTTGATTGTGCCATCCGCGAGTTCCAAGAGGAAACCAATATTTCGCGAGAGGCGTATGTTCTGTGTCGGAACCTTTCGTTCGAGGAGGTGTTTACTGGAACGAACAACGTGCTTTACAAGCACGTGTATTTCATTGCCTTCGTGAAGAAAGACATTGACGTCGCACATAAACTGACGGCAATGCAGAAGCGTGAGATTTCGCTGGTAAGGTGGATGAGTTTTGGCGAATCGAGGGCAACGATACGACCGCATTACACGAGACGGATGGAGATTCTGAGAGAGATAGAGGCGGCAGTCCAGACATTTGAAACTCTTGCTCAGAATCAATAGAGATGATTGCTATTTTGGGAGCACTGTTTATTGTCGGAACCGCGCTATCCCTCTTCATCGCGAGTATTACGTGTGGCAGGACGGACTTGTATCGCAGTCCTCGCGATGGAGCATTATGGGCAGTGATTCCTGCTTTCGTGTATGCCATTTCGGAAAGCAAGTATATCATGGTGTTGTCGACGTGGATTCCTACATTACTCATGGTATTTGTCACGAAGTTCACAGTGTGTGATAAAAAAGCGCCGAATAAGTAATGGAGTTGGACTTCAAGGGTGCAAAGATCCCAATACTAACAATACCGAAAGGCACGCTACTATTTCGTGCCGTCCGGCATTCTGAAGGTGATTTCAGTGGAGCAGATGTGTCTCCCGGCAAGCGATGTATCCCCAAGAACTACAACGTGTTTTTCTACATGAACCCTTTTGTTCCTGAAATTCATCCTGAACTGTCAAAGGTTCCGAATGTGGACGTATACGAGACCCCACATGACCTGAAGGTCGTATCCATGGTCCGTCCGTCTCCTTATTCCCGCGGATCCCATCACAAGTCGGGCGAGTTTCCTATGATTTCGTGTGACCAGATAAAGGATACTTGCTTAAAAGGACGCGATTACGATCCGTGTTTCAAGGATGAGTTTCTGGAGACGTTTCCGGATATTCATGGATGGGTCGCAGTGGGTCGATCAGATTCGAAGAAGTTATTGGATGCGATGAAGAAGGGCGATGTGCCGAAGGATGTTCATTTAGTGAAGGACCAACGAGGCGTTGAAGGGGCAATGGAGTTGGCACTGTACCCTCTCCGGAAACGGGAGATGGACAATGTGTATATTGAGCATCCTGTGGATTGGACGGCAAAGCATGAATTCAATTACAAGCATGTGGCAACTCTGAAGAGAAACTGTAGTGATAGGAAGGAATTCTTGGCGACACGAACGTCCTATGATGCGGATACTGGGTTTTATTCTTTGAAGGAAGGTGGACCTGTAGCATATACGGTGTCTGTTGAAGTACCTGTCGACGAATCAAAGATTCTAACGAAGTTGAAGATTGCGAGAAAGGTCGCAGAGAAGTGTTTGGAAACGTTGCCGACACATCAAGAAGCCCCTAAGATTTCAGATGGAATTGAAGTTATGCCACCACAGATTCAGGCAAAACCTTATAGGTCAATGGACACGGAAGCAGTGATGAACACGCTTGACTACGTGTATGGAGACCTACATCATGCTTGCTATATGTTGTGTGTGACGAAAGGCAAACCTGTTCTCTACAAACTTGAAGAAGGAACGACGGCACCACAATTCAAGGATGCTTTGTTCCGTGGTAAAGTGAACAGGTCGTTGCGGAACAGACCAAGTCCAAAAAAGCAGTGGCGCGTGATTCAGTGTTTAGTGAAAGAGTATTCAAAGGAACCGACATTCACGGGGGCATACGTGGAATGGTTGGACAAGATGTCGTATACGCTTCCTGATGGAGTATTCTTAATGAATTTGACGGATGCGGTTATATTGCCGGAGCGATGGAAAGCATGGCCGATGTCAATGGAGGATGCGCAGGCAGCAACGCCATACTATAACCAAAAACATATTCCGATATTGGGCGGATCGAGTCAGAAAGAGTATTGTGATATCCCTATTCCAAACTATGATGATGTACAGTTGATTTTGGGACACGATACAAATACTGTGAAATCCGAATGGACGAATTGGTTTACCAAACAGAATCGGGCAGTTTTCCGAGGTGCGCCGACCGGATGCGGATACACCGCAGAAACCAATATGCGTCTAAAACTCGCCAAAATGAAGTCTATGAAGTTGGATGTCGGCGTTACAGTGGTGAAATCCAACAGCATTAAGTTCGACCCGAAATATGGACTTGGACAATTGGATATGTCGAAACAGTTGAAACCTGTAGGAAGACTGGATTTGGAGGCACAGAGTGGATATAAATACATCATCCACATTGATGGAAATGTGGCAGCATACCGTTTGCTGAAGATGATGACGACAGGTTCATTGATTTTGAAAGTCAAGGGACCTTACATTTTGTGGGTGGACCATTTGTTGAAAGACAAGCAGCACTATGTGGAAGTCGCAGAAGACTTATCGGATTTAGAATCGGTAATGCAGTGGTGTCGCGATCATGATTCGGAGTGCCGGGAGATAGCGAGACGTGGAATGGAGTTTGCTCAAAAGGCATTGACGAAGGAGTTCGTGGACGCATCGTTTGCAAAGATTCTGTGGGGAGTTACGACGTCTATCCAAGACAAGGTTGCTGGACGAGGACCGAATGAGGATTACGTACATCCTTGGGCACTCCCGACGGACTTGAACAATATGATGGAAGGAGACGATTGGATTGCGCATGCCTTAGAAAACGACGACTCTTGGAAGACGTATGTGTCTGAGGTCATAGCAAGGAGAGAGCGTTACCCGGAAATCCAGCATAGCGAACAGGGTTTGAAGTTACATGCTATACAGAACGACAGCACGTGGAAGAAGTATGTCAGCGAACACCAACCGAATACTCCACCGTTCTCGCCGAACCCTACAGAACCCGATATGCCGCCACTGAGTTTGGACCAAGCCCCGAAATCGCGATGGGGGCCAAAGATAGAGGGAGAACGTCCACTGAGTCCTCCTTACACTCCTCTTTCTGCTGAAGTTCCTCCAATGAAACTGGATGAAAAGCCTGTGGCGCAACCAAACATGTATGTTGCGCTGACTGCGGGGGCAGTGAAGAAGTTGCCGCAAGACAGGCCTACGATTCTAGTTCCGTTCCGCGAACAGGTAGAACAAGAGCGTGGGAAACAACTGGCGAAGTTCATGAAATTCATGAAGAAAGATCATCCGGACTGGGACGTTCTTGTGATTGAACAGTCGGACGACGGAAAGAAATTCAATCGTGGTGCGCTTCTGAATGTGGGAGTTAAGATGGCAGAAGCAAAGGGGGCAAAGTATGTTGTGTTCCATGATGTGGACTTGATGCCTCTTGCGCCGCTGGTCCCCTATTACACTGCGATTCCACAGAAACCGATACACATCGCAAAGGCGTGGACAACCAAGTATGATTCTCCCACGTTTTTGGGTGGAGTGCTTTCGATGTCAATGGAGGATGTGAAGAAAGTGAACGGGTTTCCCAACAATTTCTGGGGATGGGGAGGAGAAGACGATGCGCTTCGCAACCGTATTCAAGCAAAGGGATTACAAGTATGGCAACCCACAATTCGAGGGAAGGGGGCATTCAAGGAGTCGGTGCATGTAGATACTCGAACCAAAGAGGAATGGAAGAATATGGTGAAATGGGAGAACGTGAAGGAAGACAAGATGACAGCAGGAACGAATGGACTGAATAATGTAGAGTATTCTGTGATTACGGAAGAGAATTACACGGAGCACATGAAGAAAGTAACAATTACGTTAAAGTAAATGTCAAATCCTACAAGACAACACCCCTGCGGATGCATCGATAACTTTTTCTCAAATAAGGTGTTTACGGAGTTGTGTGCTCACCACCTTGCTATAGCGAATAGTCAAGGTAGTAGACCACCGCAAGGTATGACACCACCGCAAATGCAAACGTCCACCACCATAGGGGGAATACCGTCGCATCCCTTTGCCCAGTTCCAAACGGCCGGATACGGCCGTCCCTTCCAAATGCCACCGCAGGTCTTACATGTAAGAAGGCCGCAATGAGGAAAAGATAGATTGTGAGCATCCATAATTGCGGATTCTTGCGAACAATTGCCTCCATTATCCTTTGTTCTCTAAAAATAAGTGGAGAGAATGACCTACGTTTTACCGAATCGCAAAGCATTCTCCGATTCGATTACACGCATTTTCTTACGAAAGAATTACCGTGAATTACCGCCGGACCAGCAAGATAAAGATGAAGATGTATGTCTTCGACAGGGAAACAAGAACACCCGTGAACTGTTTTCGTATCAGAAACTCGTGCGCGACTACCTGTTGATGGAAACGCCATATCGCGGTCTGCTTCTGTATCACGGTCTTGGGTCTGGAAAGACATGTTCTTCTATTGCCGTCGCAGAGTCTCTATTGTCTTCTAAAAAGGTGTTTGTCATTCTGCCTGCGTCATTACAGGGGAATTACAGGGGCGAGATACGGAAGTGCGGAGACCCTATTTATGCAGTGGAACAACATTGGGAACAGAAACTCATCAAGACGCCGGAAGATAAAGTTGCCGGAAAAGCACTTGGATTATCGGATGAGTTCTTGGATGCGAATATGCGGTTCTTCGTGAACAAATCTGGAATGAACCCGAATTTCACGACGCAGTCCACGCAATCTCAAAAAGTTATTCGGGCACAAATTGATGATTTATTGAATCATAGGTTCACGTTCATTAATTATGACGGTATCAGTTCCGTGAACGTGGACAAGATTCTGCCGCCGGACCAACCGCATATGTTCGATAACTCGGTTGTCATCATTGACGAGGCACATAACTTGATTGGAAGTGTTGTGAATGACAGAGCAATCAAGAGGAAGTTGTATGATATGATTTACAATGCGAAAGACTGCAAGATTGTTGCGTTGAGTGGAACGCCAATCATTAATCGCCCGAACGAGATTGCGTTCTTGTTGAATTTGTTGAAGGGACCTATTGAGCGCATTACTGTGCCGATGAAAGCAACGCTGACGTGGGATGAAGGTGCGCTCGCCAAATTCTTCCGGTCGATTCCTGATGTGGACACGGTGGAGTTCAATTCTGTGAAGCGAGCAGTCATGCTCACACGTAATCCACCGCATTTCGAGAGCGTGTATACCGAGAAAGAAGAGCGGAATGCAGTGAAGTATAAGAAGGAATTGGAGTTCGAGGTAGATATAACCAAATGGGTGGGGACTTGGAAAAATAAGTTTGAAACTACATTTGGTGGAAATGAACTAGCAGACCCGGAGAAGTTTGTTGTGGAAAAACTGGAATGTCTGCCTTCGAAATACGAGGAGTTCATGGAACTGTTCGTGGATGGGTTGACCGTGAAGAACCCTATCATGTTCCAAAGACGGATTCAGGGTCTTGTATCGTATTACAAGGGCGCAGATGAACGCGTGCTTCCGAAGCGTTTGAATGAGGACGATTTCGTGGTAAAAATTCCGTTCTCCGACGAACAGTTCACGCGATATTTGGAAGCACGATTCATTGAGATTCAGCGAGAGTCCAAGAAAGGACGCAAACCTGATTTGAATGAAGATTTCGGGTCGTTCAGAATGACGTCTCGACTTGCGTGCAATTACGCCATTCCACCCGAACTGAAGCAGAAGACGGACGATGATGAGAACGAGAACAGCAATATGGAAAAACCTGAAATCTTGGAAATATTGAAGAAACAACCTGAGAAGTACTTGTCGGACGAAGGATTGAAAGTGTATTCTCCCAAGATGCTTCAGATGTTGAAAGATTTGAAGAAGAATATCGGAGACAATAAGAACCAGTTCATTTACTCGCAGTATTTATCGCTGGAAGGACTTGGAGTATTTGCGGCAATTTTGGATCATAATGGGTTTCAACCATACAAGATTCGGAAGAACGGAGCAGGTGAATGGGAAGAGGACCCTGATATGGATGCTGATAAACCAGCGTATGCTATGTTCGTGGGCGGAAACGAAGAAGAGCGCGAACTGTATCGCCAAATCTTCAACGAATCATATTCGGATACGTTCCCACAAAGGTTAAAGGATTCGATAAAGAAACATCGGTTATGTGTGTTCATGGCATCCAAGGCAGGGGCAGAAGGTATTACGCTGGCAAATGTGAGAAACGTATACATCATGGAACCATACTGGAACCCTGCGCGCATTGATCAGGTCATTGGACGTGCCATCCGTATTTGTTCGCACGCGTCGTTGCCGAAAGACGAGAGGACTGTAGATGTCAAGTTGTATATGTCGGTGTTCACGAAAGAGCAGGCAACGTCGCCGGAAGGCGCAAACATTGTTGCCATTCGGCGCAACGATATGGTGTTGAAGCGGTATGAAGGTGAAACGCCACTGGAAACGTTCATGACATCGGATGAGTTCCTGTATGAGGTCGCGTTTGAGAAGAGTCGGATTATCAAACAGATAAGTCATTTATTGAAACAGTCGGCAGTGGATTGCGAGATTCACCGTCCTCTGCACTCCAAGGAGAAACCGGTGATTCAATGTATGCGTTTCGACACGAACATTACGCCGGATGAGTTGGGATACAAACCTGCCGTTCTAGCGATGGAGAGGGACACACAGTATACGAAAAACGTGATTCGCAAAACAAGGAGTTTGCAGCGTGTGATGGTCAAGGGTGTGTATATGATAATAGACCCGGACTCCAACGACGTGTTTGATGCGATTGCGTTTGACGATTCCAAACGTCTACTTCCAATTGGAAAAATGATTCCCCCGAATCAAATCCGATTTTTTACCTCTGTTGTTTCATAAATGCCGATGTCATTGTCAGCAGCAGATTGGACGAGACTACAACGCCGCAAGGCAGGAAACAATTATTTCGTGGACGCGACAAAGGCACGAGAACTGAACCCGAATGCTCCGAGCATTCTTCCAGCAGGAACTGCATTGCTGGACCCGAGAGATGTTGGCGGACCCAAGACTCGCCGTGCTGCGAGCGATTACACGAACTATGTTGATTCTCAGCGTGCCGATTACATTTTGAGGTCGCAAGGAAATGGTCTTCCTACTGAGAACGGGAATAATACCGGTGCCGCAAAGTTGATGTTGACTAGAATATGTCCTGGCGGAACTCCTGGTGTTTCTGGATGTGTCCCGACTGTTCTTTCTCCTAAACTTGCTGCTGGACAAGTGCGTGTTGCTGGAAATCAGCGTCTGCGATTGAATTAATTTGAGTGAAAAATGACGGTGTAGTATAACAAATGGCGACGATTTCACAAATCACGTCGTCAACAGTGACTGCGACTGGTCTTACTCCGAGTACACTGTATACTCTTTACACGGCAGCATCAGTAAGTGCCTCATTTAGTGCCGTGACGCCATCAATTACGTTCACGACTCCAGCAGGCGCAACGACATATTCGTTCACCTATACTCCAACATCCGGAACGTATCTTGGGATATCATCCGGAAGCGCTCCTAATGCTGGTTCAGGCACACTTTACACAGACCCAGCGCACGGAATTTCAACGCCGCGACTATCGACAATAACGAATGTGACGACGGGGTCTTCTTTTGATATTGCATGTGCTAGTCCTGGAATCTTTTATAATTTGACCACATCGGCATTGACCGGGTTTAAGATGGCGGGGGTCAGCAACCCCTCCACGACGGGAGTGTATTTTGTCCTCCGAAACAATGTGTCGAACACATTTTTGTCATTAACCCCAACAAGCGATAGTGGTCTGACAACTAGCGGGATTACAAGTCCTTTAGTGATTCCACCAGGAACAAGCGCAATTCTCGTGTGGAACGGAACAAACTATACTATGTTTTAAGTAATAATGACTACGCTTGCCGAACCATTTAATAAACAAATATGGGGGTTCAGTCCCCAAAGTATTCCAGGGTTGTCTTTATGGTTAGATGCTGCTGACGCTTCGTCTGTTACTTTATCGCCAGGAACATCCAACGTAACCGCATGGAACGATAAAAGTGGAAACGCAAGAAACACAACGGGTGTTAGCGGTAATCCGACTTACTCTTCAAACTTACAGAACGGTCGTAATGGAATACTAATTGGGAATTCAGCAGGTTTCACATTACCTTCCTTTATACTATCTTCTACAAGCAAGGTGTCGGCATTCATTGTTGCGAACCAGTTAACGACGGTTGGGTCTGGAAATTTAGATCTGTTAGTTAGTTCCAGATACGAGAATTTTACAGTAGGGTTTGAAAACAGCTTAAATACATTTCAAACATTCATAAACAACTTAACTCCGAGTCTTACTGCATATAATAATACAATAAACAAGGTGGGAATATATTCAGTTGTTTATGATGGGTCGGCAGGAACAAGGTTTGTAACTGGAACAGCATATCCTCCCGTACAAACTCAAGCACCAGGAACGGCACTTAACACAGCACAAACATTCTCAATTGGTAAGAACACTTCATGCAACTTACAATATTTTGAATGTATCTTATTTTCTATAGACCTCACAACATCTCAGCGCCAGCAAATAGAAGGATACCTTGCATGGAAATGGGGATTACAGGCGAACTTGCCGGCCGGACACCCTTACCTTCCAACAGCATCTATCAGGGCAGGTCCGTATTTGAAAGCATTCAACCCACTTGATATCCCAAATTGTTGTATGTGGTATGATGGCGCAGACAAGTCTTCCATGACGATTAATGGAAGTAATCAAATCACCCAATGGAACGATAAGAGCGGAAACGGGTATAACTTAACAACAACGACAACGACAGGTCCTACGATTACAACTTCTAGTAATGCAGTAGGGTATGATATATCTTTTATACGCGGTTCTAACAACTACATAGCGCGTTTAACCGGCAGCAACTTCATAACCACGACAGAGTTCACATACTTTACTGTAATTATCAACAACGACGACGCAGGTCAATATGGGCGTTTAGTATCGGCAACCTCACCAGCAGATACTAGTGATAATACAGATAACTACAGGTTTACTATTGCTAACGCCGGAGACTCCGATGGTAAAATTTATTTAACAAGACCAGGTGCGAGTGGGGCAATAAACCCCTCACTAACAAAAGCTCAATACCATATTATATGTGCTGTATTTACGAGCGCTCCATTGTGCACTTTGTATGTCGATGGGATTTCAGTTGGAACAAGCACTCCGTCAACTAACACATTCAATATAGCGTATTTTTCACTCGGAAGAGCTGTTGGTGGTGGAAATCCTCTTACTGGAGTCATCAACGAATCTATCTCGTTCACAAGTGCTCTCACAGACTCGCAGCGTCAACAGATGGAAGGATACCTTGCTTGGAAATGGGGACTTCAAAGAGCAACACCGAGTATTCCGACAACACACCCTTTTTACAACTTTCCGTCGGCAACTGTGACTCCATAAATCTAAAAATATTTTTGGGTTTGGACATACATACTACTACACCCCGTTTTAGAACGTCAAGGATACTAGTTCATCCTTCCACATCTGTTTCGGTGTCTTTCCTTCGAGTTCCGCAATCATCTTCACAAGGTTCTCAAGTGCCGTCTCATGTTTCATCGCATTGGTGAGAGTCAGCGAGGCAATAGGCAGATTCATAAGGTAATCATATCCATCCTTAATCTTGGCGAACTTCTCCTTCGAAAGCATACTATCACACTCTTCGCGCGTCTTGCGTCGCAGATCCGGGACTGGTTTGTCCTGACTCTGTTGCCGAATAAACCGCACTACATTCTCGTGGAACGGCAAAGTATCTCTCAACTCTTTCAGCATTTGTTCGCGTCTCTTCGCATACAGGTCCAGACGCACACCCGCATACTCTTTCAGAATCTCATTGGGCGTATCGTATTTCTGAATCGCGCACTTGGAATTGAATGCGTGCATATTGGTCAACTTCCACTTAGACTTCAGCAGTTTGTCGCACACACTCTTATCTGCGCCTAACTTGATTTTAATACATACTTGGACATCCGTCGACGTATCTGTGAAATCCTTGATAGTTCCATCCGTCAGCATCTTGTCCAGCGTCTCACGAACATCGGCCGTCCACATCCCTACAGGCAACTCCGTGATTGTGAGGGTTTCCTTCTCAATCGTGTGCTTGCCTTCAATCACACAAGACTTTGCGTCTTCCATCGTCATTGTGCCTTGGAATCCACGGACCCATGGAACTAAAGGCGCATCCAGTCCATCGCCAGTCTCCAACCATTTGAGAAGCATCTTCTTCAAGTCGGAAGGGTTGTAGGACGGCAGGAACGTAGAGTATCCCGTTCCAATTCCTCGCGATCCGTTCACGAGAATCATCGGGAGAACAGGGGCATACCATTCAGGTTCCACAAGCATCCCGTCATCGTCGCGATACGTCAGAGACGCAAAGTCTGCATCAGGAACAAGTTTGGACACGTGTGGTTGGAGGTATGTGTGGATATAACGAGGCGATGCAGCATCGGATCCGCCCTGAAGACGTGTCCCAAACTGTCCTTGTGGAACGAACCACGAAAGGTTGTTGGAACCTACAAAGTCCTGCGCCATTCCCACAATCGCATCGTTGAGCGACGCCTCGCCGTGATGGTATCCGGAATGTTCGGACACATACCCTGCGAACTGTGCCACGCGAAGTTCGGACTTCAGATTGCGCTTGAAAGCAGAGTAGAGAATCTTGCGCTGCGACGTTTTGAGTCCATCCATGATGTTGGGAATAGACCGTTCCAAATTATAGTTGGAGAAATGAATGAGGTCCTTGTCCACGAAGTCCTCGTATGGCAACGCGGGTTGAGGTGTGAGGATGTTCTCGCGGGCATACGTCTTTAACCAATCCTTACGATCATCTGCCTTGGCCTTGTTGAACGCCAAATCAATGCTGGAATCGCTCTTTGGACCAGTATAAGAATACGGCAGGATATTCAACTTATCGAAATACTCCTTGGCCTCGTCGCGCGTCGATGTGCCCAATCCCTTGTAATACTTCACCTTCCATCCTGCTCCAGACGTCTTCTTCCACTCCTCATACTCGAACTGGGTGTAGAAGGATAGGACGGTCTTTCCCTTGGTTGCCTTGACGATAGGTGTGGCCATGTATGCGAGAAACCCCTTTGCTTGTAGCAGAGTATGCCACAACTCGTGGAAGAGGTTGATGATTAGGCCGCGAATATGTGCGCCATCGTAATCCTGGTCGGTCATAATGAGAACGCGGCCATACCGAAGGTCGCGCACATCTTTATACTCCTTTCCAGACACGAGTCCCATGATTTTCTTGAGATGGGCAATCTCCTCTGTCTGTTCGACTTTCCGGACTGACGTGTCTTTGACGTTCAGCAACTTGCCGCGAAGAGGAAACACGCCAAAGTATTTGCGTTGTTCTTGTGTGAGTCCGGACATTGCCATTGCTTTGGCGGAGTCTCCCTCGGTAAGGATGAGCGTACACTCGTGACTCTTAAGGGTTCCAGCATACGCGGCATCATCCAACTTCGGAATCCCTGTAATCTTGGACTGCTTCTTGCCGTCGGTCTTGGTATTGTCCTTGGTATCCTTGACGTTCTGCTGTGCCATGACCTTCTCCACAATCCCGAGTTTGGACACAATCTTCTTGAGGAAGTCTTCTGGCAACTTGATATTCAGTTTGGATGTGAGATGGTCTTTGGTTTGAGAACTGAAAGCAGGATTCTCAATGGAGCAGTCCATGAACAGCGCAAGAGAGTCCTTGATAAGACCGGGTTTCACCTTGATTTTTTTCTTGGTTTCCAGATACATCGATATATGCGAAACCACTTGGGTCGCAATCTCGTCAATATGCTTGCCCGAGCGCGTCCAAATGCCGTTTACAAAGGCTACGCTGAGCATACGGTCGAGCGGCGAATCCGCAACTGTCAACTGGAACCGTTCGGTAGAATATGCGGCGGTCGGTGCTGTTTCTGGGAGATACCGTATTGCGTACGCCTCAATACTCCTGAATTTGATGGGTGTGTCGCACCACACGATGCGAACGCCGTTCCCGACCGTCATCGCAAGGTCATAT
>Ga0209188_1001638_pt1 | contig 17548 bp, 15 predicted proteins | sample C_130625_EF_Meta_FD_187307 | JGI IMG/M metagenome (GOLD analysis project Ga0209188, IMG submission 187307) | Freshwater microbial communities from Lake Croche, Canada to study carbon cycling - C_130625_EF_MetaG (SPAdes) (version 2) | ecosystem: Environmental > Aquatic > Freshwater > Lake...
AGTTGGCAACCTAGACCTGTGCATTGGGTCCAAGCGCAGCGCAAAAAGGATCTCAAAGTATTTGGCATGTCAATCTCCAGTGAACATGCCAGGCTTTAAGCAAAATCATGTCCCGTCAATAGACGGTTTTTTCACACCTGTGCCATAAAGAAATCAGAGCTGGCTATGCAGCAATAGCAAAGCATTCAATATGCTTTGACTTGTCAGTGCAAACTGAAAATAGATTCAGAAAATAGTTGTTTTGAAAAAAAGAAAACGGCTTGATGCCGCAAGCATACAAATGCAAATTAGCGCATTGCTGTAGGTTGAAGTGAAGTGCGGTGCAAAGCCAGCGATTGCGCCACTAGTTCTGATAATTCGCCTGTGAGTCCTTGATCTATCGACTCAAACAGTTTTAAACGCATACGCGGCTCCCAAAACTTACGAATATGGTTGGCAATGCCTTCCAATGCTTCGTCGCGGTCTGGGTAAGCAGAAAAAAATTCGCCAATTTGATTGGCCATGTGAACCAGATTATGTATGTCCATATGTTTAAGTCTCTGTGGATTCGATAAAAGCAGTGGATAAAAATCGCTCAGGGTAACTGTATGCAGTGAAACTGTCGCCACGCACCTGACCAGCCAGCAACAGGTTGTGTGACAGCGCTATGTCGACAGCCAAACGTGTCGGTGCAGATACCGCAGTCAATGCGCCTGCGCCAGACTGTATGGTTTTTTGTACCATTTCAAAACTGGCTCGGCTGGTGATGCAAATAAAACCTTGTGTCGCATCCAAGTGGGCTTTGGTCATCGCACCAATCAGTTTGTCCAAGGCGTTGTGTCTGCCCACGTCTTCACGCACAAGTTGAATCACGCCATAAGCATCCGACCAAGCCGCCGCATGTGTGGCACCAGTTTGCAGCTTCAGGGGTTGCATGGCACGCAAACCAGCGTGTGCGCGTTGCATGGCTTGTATGTCCAGATGAATCGCTGGTGCTTGGGGCAGCGACAACTTGACTTGCGCCAGACTGTCAGTGCCGCATAGGCCACATCCCGTGCGACCGGCCATGCTGCGTTTGCGTTCTTTTAAGCGGACCTCGCATTGGGACGCTATGTCAATGTGCAACTCAATACCTTGTTCCTGTTCAATCACTTCAACGCCATACATGTGTGAAGCAAGGTCGATCAAACCTTCACTCAGTGCAAAACCCAGCGCAAAATCCTCCAGCTGCAGTGGCGTGGCCATCATCACCGCATGGGAAATGCCATTGAACACCAAGGCCACCGGCACCTCCTCAGCCAAACTGGCAGAAAGAGCCGTTTGAAATTTCACTTACCAACCACCTCAAAACTGTCGGACTGAGCCTTGGCCAGCAAATCCATTTGTGTTTTGTTGAAGCGCTGGTAGTTTTGTTGCCATTCAGACGGTTGAGTGACCGCTACCACTTGCACAGCTGTTACTTTGTACTCGGGGCAGTTGGTGGCCCAGTCGGATGCGTCAGTGGTGATCACATTCGCGCCTGACTCGGGGAAATGGAAGGTGGTGTAGACCACACCGGCTTGCATGGCCTCGGTCACACGCGCGCGCAGCACAGTGCGCCCGGCGCGGCTCTCGATACCTACCCAGTCATGGTCTTTGATGCCGCGTTCCTCGGCGTCGTGCGGGTGAATGTCCAAAAGGTCTTCGTCATGCCACAGGTTGTTGTCGGTGCGGCGGGTTTGTGCGCCCACGTTGTATTGCGACAAGATACGACCGGTGGTCAGCAGCAAAGGGAATTTGCGGGTAACTTTTTCTTGCGAAGCCACATACTGCGTTGGAAAAAATTTGCCTTTGCCGCGCACAAAGCCGCTGACGTGCATGATGTCAATGCCAGCCTCAGCAGTGTCGGCATTGCAAGGCCACTGCAAGCTGGTGTGCTGGTCAATCTTTTCATAGCTGACACCTGCAAAGCTCGGAGTCAAGGCGGCGATTTCCTTCATAACGTCTTGCGGGTGTGCGTAATGCATCTCATAACCCAGCGCTTTCGCCAGTTTGACGGTGACTTCCCAGTCAGCCAATCCCGCCATCGGCGGCATGGCCTGACGCACACGGGAAATGCGGCGCTCTGCATTGGTGAAGGTGCCGTCTTTTTCTAAGAAGGATGAACCCGGCAAAAACACGTGAGCGTATTTAGCGGTTTCGTTCAAAAAGATGTCTTGCACCACGATGCACTCCATGGCGGACAAAGCGGCCGCCACGTGTTGCGTATCAGGGTCGGATTGCACAATGTCTTCGCCTTGGCAATAAAGCCCGAGGAACGAGCCGTCCATCGCAGCGTCAAACATGTTCGGGATGCGCAAGCCAGGTTCGGGACTCAGCGCCACGCCCCATGCGCCTTCAAACAAAGTGCGGGTCGTCGTGTCAGAGATGTGGCGATAGCCAGGCAGCTCGTGCGGGAAACTGCCCATGTCGCAGGCACCTTGCACATTGTTTTGACCACGCAAAGGGTTGACACCCACACCTTCGCGTCCGACCATGCCGCAAGCCATGGCCAAATTGGCAATGCCCATCACCATGGTGGAGCCTTGCGAATGTTCTGTCACGCCCAAGCCATAGTAAATGGCAGAGTTAGGGCCAGCGGCGTACATGCGTGCCGCAGCGCGAACGTCGGCGGCGGGAACGCCGGTGATGCTTTCAAAGGCTTCGGGTGAGTTTTCTGGTTTGGAGACAAAGTCGCACCATTCGCTGAAACTCTTGTCGTCGCAACGCTTTGCCACATAGTCTTTGGCGACCAGTCCTTCAGTGACCACCACATGCGCCAATGAGTTGATGAGTGCCACATTGGTGCCCGGCTTCAAGGCCAAATGGTGTTGTGCTTTGACGTGCGGACTGCTGACCAGATCAATTTTGCGGGGATCAGCGACGATGAGTTTCGCACCTTCACGCAAGCGGCGCTTCATGCGCGACGCAAACACCGGATGCGCGTCTGTTGGATTTGCGCCGATGACCAGCAACACATCTGCGTGTTCCACCGATTTGAAAGTTTGTGTACCGGCCGATGTACCAAAAGTTTGACCCAAACCATAGCCGGTGGGTGAATGGCACACGCGTGCACAGGTGTCGACGTTATTGGTACCGAATGCGGCACGAACCAATTTTTGAACCAGATAGGTTTCCTCATTGGTGCAGCGTGAAGAAGTGATGCCGCCTACCGCGTCTTTGCCATGTTTGGCTTGTATGCGTTTGAACTCTGAGGCTGCATGGTTGATGGCTTCATCCCAACTGACTTCTTGCCACGGATCGGTGATTTTGCTGCGGATCATGGGCTTGGTGATACGGTCTTGGTGGGTGGCATAGCCCCAGGCGAATCGGCCTTTCACACAAGAGTGACCTTCATTGGCTTTGCCGTCTTTCCAAGGCACCATGCGCACCACGGTATTGCCTTTCATTTCGGCCTTGAAGCCGCAACCGACCCCGCAATAAGCGCAGGTGGTGATCAGGCTGTGCTCGGGTTGACCGAGTTCAATGATGGATTTTTCTTGCAAGGTGGCGGTCGGACACGCTTCTACGCAGGCACCGCATGACACACACTCGCTGTCCATGAAAGGCTGGTCTTGTCCGGGGGATACGCGGCTCTCGAAACCTCTGCCCGAAATAGTCAATGCGAATGTGCCCTGGGTTTCTTCACAGGCGCGTACACAGCGGTTACACACAATGCATTTGCTCGGGTCGTAGGTGAAGTAAGGATTGGACTCGTCCTTCTTCATGTCGCAATGGTGGTCGCCCGCTTGTGCACCCACACCATAACGCACATTGCGCAAACCGGTGACACCTGCCATGTCTTGTAATTCGCAGTTGCCGTTGGCGCTGCATGTCAGGCAATCCAGCGGGTGGTCGGAGATGTACAACTCCATCACGCCTTTGCGCAAATCTTGCAACTTCGGGGTTTGGGTATGTACCACCATGCCGTTTTCTGCAGGCGTGGTGCAAGAAGCTGGATAGCCTTTGCGGCCATCGATTTCAACCAGACACAAACGACAAGAACCAAAAGGTTCCAAGCTGTCAGTGGCGCACAGTTTGGGGACTTGTATGCCGGCGTCAACCGCTGCACGCATCAGCGATGTGCCCTTGGGAACACTGACATCGTAGCCGTCAATGCTCAGGCTGACAGTTTCAGAGGATGTGCGAGCTGGTGTTCCATGGTCACGTTCTTGTTTCAGGTACATCAACATGGGGAGTCCTTAAGAAGCAGTGGTTTCGGCTTTTTCTAAACCGAAATCAGCAGGGTAATGGTTGAGTGCTGAAAGCACCGGATAGGGCGTCATGCCGCCCATGGCACACAAACTTCCGTGCAACATGGTGTCGCACAAATCGCGCAACAAATGCACTTGCTGTTCTTTGTTAGAGGAAGTGGCGATGCGGTCTATGGTTTCCACGCCGCGCGTGGAGCCTATGCGACACGGTGTGCATTTGCCGCAACTCTCTAACGCACAAAATTCCATGGCGTAACGAGCCAGTTGCGCCATATTGGCGGTGTTGTCGTGGACCACAATGCCGCCGTGACCGACCACCAAGCCAAGCGCTGCGTAAGCTTCGTAGTCCAGTGGCACATCCCATTGCGACTCAGGCACATAAGCACCCAAGGGGCCGCCCACTTGCACCGCTTTGATCGGTCTGCCACTGCGACTGCCGCCGCCAAACTCGAACAACAATTCGCGCAACGTGAGTCCGAAGGCGCGTTCAACCAAGCCGCCTTGTTTGATGTTGCCGGTGATTTGAAATGGCAGCGTGCCGGTGGAGCGGCCCATGCCGAAATCTTTGTAAAACGCAGCGCCTTTGGCCATGATGATGGGCACACTGGCCAGCGTGATCACGTTGTTGATGACGGTGGGTTGGCCAAACAAACCTTCTAGCGCAGGCAGGGGTGGTTTGGCACGCACTATGCCGCGTTTGCCTTCCAGGCTTTCAAGCATGGCGGTCTCTTCACCACATACGTAAGATCCCGCGGCTTTGCGCACATGCAAATGAAATGCTTTGCCGCTGTTCAACACGTTGTCGCCGAGGTAGCCGGCAGATTGCGCCAATTGGATGGCGGTGTTCATGGTGGCAATGGCGTGCGGGTATTCTGAGCGGATGTAGATATAGCCTTGTGTGGCACCGACCGCCACACCAGCGATGGCCATACCTTCGATCAGCATGTAGGGGTCACCCTCCATGGTCATGCGATCGGAGAACGTGCCCGAGTCGCCTTCATCCGCGTTGCACACGACATATTTTTGGGCCGCCGTGGTGGCTCGCACGGTGCGCCATTTGATGCCTGCCGGAAACGCTGCGCCGCCGCGTCCGCGCAAGCCCGAATCCAACACGGTTTGCACCACATCAGCGCCATCGATAGCTACAGCTTTTTGCAGACCGACCCAGCCTCCATGTGCCGCGTAATCATCCAAAGACAAAGGGCGGGTGATGCCCATGCGGGCAAAGGTCAGGCGTTGTTGTTTGGCGAGATAAGCGATCTCGTCGGTGAGGCCAAGAGACAAAGCGTGCGAGCCGCCATTCAAAAAACCGGCTTCAAACAAAGAAGGCACGTCTTCAAAAGTCACCGGCCCGTAAGCCATGCGGCCTTTGGCAGTGACGACTTCAACCAGCGGTTCAAGCCAAAACATGCCGCGCGAACTGTTGCGTTGAACATTGATAGACAGGCCGCGTGCCGTGGCTTCCTTAAGCAAGGCATCGGCTACTTCATTGGCGCCAGCGGCCAAGGCCGCGCTGTCGCAGGGAACAAAAACGGTGATCATGCAGCGCTCCCTATGTCAGCAACCAATCGGGCCATGCGTGTTTTGTCCATTCGCGCATACAGCTTGTCGTCGATTTGCACCGCAGGTGAAGACGCGCACAAGCCCAGGCAATACGCAGGCTCTAGAGTAAAAAGGCCGTCAGCGCTGGTCTCATGCAATTTGCAACCCAGAAGTTCTTCTGCTTGTGACAGCAATTCTTCGCTGCCGCAGGATTGACAGGCCTCGGCGCGACACACTTGCACCACGTGTTTACCGGGTGCTTTGCTGCGGAAAAAATGGTAATAGGTGATGACGCCATGAACCTCGGCGCGTGACAGGTTCATGGCCTCAGCCAGCATAGGTACGGCAGCGGGAGGAATAAACCCCAAAGCCTCTTGCACCGCATGCAACAAGGGCATCAGACCGCCTGGCATGTCTTTGAATTCAGGCAGCAGCCGACTGACAGTCAGCAGTTCAGGGGCTTCGACAGGTTTATTCATTTTTGATATCAGTTAAAAAATTTGCTCACACTCAACACGGTGCGGTGGATGCCCCAGGCCAGCGGAATACCGACGGCTGTCCAGGCCAGCACCACCCATAAAGGATGGGTGTTTGATGAATCGCCTTGGGCGCTACCGACTTCAGACGCGCTGGCTTTTTCATGGGCGAGTTGCTTCTCATGCGCCAGTTCCTCTGGCGTCATGAAATGCTTGGCATTGACTGGACGAATCATCAAGTTGGAAATCAAACCAACCACCAGCATGCCGACCAAAATGAACATGGTTTGGTTATAGACCTGCTCGCGAGGAATGCCCAAGCCCAACTGGTAGTCACGCATGTAATTGACCACCACCGGGCCCAAAATGCCGGCGGTCGCCCATGCGGTCAATAAGCGGCCGTGAATAGCGCCCACCATTTGCGTACCGAATAAATCGGCGAGGTAAGCAGGAACAGTAGCAAAGCCGCCGCCGTACATACTCAAGATGATGCAAAACGCTGCGACAAACAACAGTTTGTTTCCTGCCATGGCACTGGCTGGCACAGAGGCGTAGAGCGCACCACCCAACACAAAGAAGATGATGTAGGTGAGTTTGCGACCGAGCTTGTCAGACAAGCTGGCCCAAACAAAACGCCCGCCAATATTGAACAAACTCAGCAAAGCTGTGAAACCCGCGGCCACTCCGGCAATCATGGTCAGTTGCGCTTTGTCGAGATCGCCGAATTTGGCATCCACACCGATCAAGCTGCCACCGAAGACTTCCTGCAACATGGGGCTGGCCATGCCAATCACGCCGATACCGGCAGACACGTTCATGCACAACACCACCCAGACCATCCAGAACTGGGGAATGCCCCAGACCTTGCTCACATGCACATGGTTTTGCGTGATCATGCTGTTGTTGCTTTGTTGCTGTGGTGGTGTCCAACCTGCGGGCTTCCAACCGGTAGCGGGGACGCGGTAGCCGAGGGCGCCGGCCATCATGAACACAAAGTAAACGATGGCCATGCACACAAACGTTTGAAACACACCGACTTCGGTGTCAGAGGCGAATCGCTTCATCAATTCAGCGGCCAGAGGTGAACCGATCATGGCGCCGCCGCCAAAGCCCATGATGGCCATGCCCGTGGCCATGCCGCGGCGGTCTGGGAACCATTTGATCAAGGTGCTGACAGGTGAGATGTAACCCAGACCAAGGCCGATACCCCCTATGACACCGGAGCCTAGCAACATCAACCAAAACTGGTGGGTGTACACCCCCAAGGCTGCAATCAACATGCCGCCGCACCAGCAAAACGCACTCACTACGCCTGCTTTGCGCGGTCCGGCACGTTCAAGCCAACCACCCCAAAGCGCCGCCGAGCTTCCCAGCAGCACAAAGAACAAGGTGTACATCCAACCCAGTGTGGAGACTTTCCAGTCACAAGTGGTGATGAACAATTCTTGAAAGAAACCGATCTCGGGTCCGCATTTGATGGCTTCTTTGATGCCCAGCGCTTTGGACAATGGCAGCCAGAAAACAGAAAAACCGTACGCCATGCCGATACACAAATGAATGGCCAAAGCGGCAGGAGGCACCAACCAGCGATTAAAACCATCGCCAGCGATGATGCGTTCCTTTGATAGAAAACCGGGCGTGCCTGAAGCTTCTGTGGATGAGCTCATGGTGTCTCCATAATTTTGGGTTGGGAAATTTTGTCAGCAAGCGACTTTAACGTATGCTTTCCCAGCACAACACAGTCTAGGGTAAGCACTGATAAGCCGCAATATGATGATCGGTGTCAGTTATGATGGTTTTATGACACACAACTAATATGCTGTTAAGAGCCTATTTATTCCCATGCATAAAGTCTCGATCAAACCTCAATGGACCATCAGCGATGCCGCAGGCCAAAATTTGGCGCCCAGATTGCTCGAATTACTGGCAGAGGTGCAAGGCCACGGCAGTTTGTCCGGATCTTGCAAAAAAACCGGCGCTTCCTACAGGCATGCTTGGAATTTGATCCGACAAGGTGAAGCGCAATTGGGTATGTCTTTGTTGAACATGGAGCGCGGTAAAGGCTCTACATTGACACCGCTGGCAGAAAAATTGGTCTGGGCCGGTCACCGCATCAATGCCAGGCTGACGCCCATGCTTGAGACCTTGGCCTCCGAACTGGAAGGCGAAATCGGCCGTCTTTTGTCCAGCAATAACGACGCATTAAGGGTCCATGCCAGTCATGGTTTTGCCGTCGAAAAAATGATTGAAAACCTGACGCTCGCAGGCATGCATGTCGAGCGCAAATATGTGGGCAGTATCGAAGCCGTGGCTTCCCTGCACGAAGGCGCGTGTGAAATCGCCGGATTCCACATACCGCAGGGCGAGTTTGAAGAGCTAGGTTTCAAACACTACTCTCGATGGTTGTCTCTCAAAGAAAGTCGCATCATCCATGTGGCAACCAGGCGTCAGGGTTTCATGGTGACCAGCGGCAACCCGCACAAGATTTACGAGATGGGTGATCTCACTCGCAAAGGCATCCGTTTTGTGAACCGACAACCCAGCAGCGGTACTCGCTTTTTGTTGGAATGTTTTTTGAAAAAAGCGCAGGTTGATCCGTCACAGATTGCTGGTTATGAACAGGCCGAGTTCACCCATGCGGCTGTGGCTGCTTATGTCGCCAGTGGGATGGCTGATGTGGGCTTTGGCGTGGAAACACCTGCACGTCGCTTTAAGCTGGAATTTTTACCGTTAGCGACAGAGCGTTATTTTTTGCTTTGTAACCAATCCGATTTGGAGAAGCCTCATTTGCAGGCAGTGCTGAAAATATTGAACAGCGATACATTTCAGTTTGCTGTCAATCAATTGCCCGGCTATACCGCTGCACATTGCGGAAAAGTGGAGACGATTGCTGAGGCTTTTCCAAACGCAAACTCAACCAAAAAAATCTAAGTCAATCAGAACAAAAAAGGCACCCGAAGGTGCCTTTTTTTCCAGCCTTTGCAGGGCTTAGTACACAAAAATCGGGTTCACAATGGCTTGTACAGAACCAGTGGTACGGTGCGGTCCCACGGTGATCATGCCTTCATAAACGCCATCTTTGATAGCTTGTTGAGCAACCACGTTCTCCAAAATGAAGACGCCGAATTCAGCCAACAAGATTTGATGCACGTGGAACACTTGGCCTGCGTTCTCAAAGGGAACAACTTCCAAGCCCCAAGTGTCTGAGCCGATCATGGATACGCCCAAAGAGGCCAAGTAGCGAGCACCTTGCACACCCAAGCCAGGTTCAACCGAACCGTTGCGCTTGTTGTCCACGCCCAGCAGTTTGTGCCAACCGGTATAGAAAATCACCACATCGCCTTTGTTGATCTTCATATTGCCTTGGCGCTTCAATGCAGCTTCAATTTCAGGCTGATTGAAAGGCGTTCCCTCAGCAACGATGTCTTTGCCCATCAGAGCCGTCATGTCCAACAGCACAGCGCGGGTGGCCACGCCTGGGAAAGTTTCAATGCCGAATTTCTTCAAGCCGCCGATGCCGGTGACTTCAATGCCCGGCGTGCAGTTGTAGTAAACATTGTCAATACCAATATGACCCAGCCCATCGAGCTGTGTGCCAATACCCACCCATGTTTGCAAAATGTCGTCGTGGTAGCTGGTCTTGGTGTTACCTAAAGTTTGACCGTTTTCTTGGCCAGGCTTAACGATGGTGATTGAGTAAGTACGGGGTGGGAAAGCGGGTGTTTGGGCATTGGTTTCAATCGCCATGGCCATTTTCTTGCCTTGTTTGATCAGCTTGGTAGCCGCCAAAATATTGTCTTTGGTGATGTTATTCACAGCACCAATTTGGTCATCTGGACCCCATTTGGATTTATGGCAATTTTCGTAGGCAAGGGCACTGCCTACAGACATTGCACCTAAAAGGGCGCTTGCCAAGAACGTGGCAGCAATTTTCTTGATCTTCATGAATTGTCTCCGTGGATGGGCCCGTGGTTGGGTGAAACCTGCGCATCAGGTCGGGCCGCAGTCCCTGATGTGCATTGAACAACAATGCGTTGAACCTCTTGTTCGCCTTGGGTAGGCGTTTGGCGTTTTTCACGCGTGAAACTGGAATCGCATTCACTGTCGGCAACGAGTACTTGGCCCAAGCGAGGCATAAATCCTATGTACCAAGTCGGGTCTTGCATTTGCAACTGTGCTTGGTTGTGGCTGATGGGTTGGCTCAGCTGCACATCGAATTCAAAGTAAATACCGCCTTGAAAACCGCGTCCGCCATCCCTTGCAGAAAAGTGACTCACCTCGAAAGGTAAGGGCGCTGCGCTTTTGCCATCTTCAATGGTTAAAAAATAGTTGTAAGGTTGCATGAGCGGGCTGTTGCTGTCAGCGAAGGCTTGCAATTCATCGGTGTCGAGCACGCCGTTTTGATTTAAATCGATGTTTTCGCGAACCAACAAACTGTTTTGGGCATCCATTTGCCAGCTGATATGAAAACCTCGTATGCCACCATCTGCCATCAAGGGCTGGATTTGGTAGGCCATACGCAAATGGGGATGACCAAGCGCTAGGCCTGTACAAAGTGACAGTACAACAAAGAAGCAAACGTAAAACCGGTATTTATCAAACATTAATGTGCTTATGAATTTATTAAGCTAATTTAATGATTTGTTGCCGCAGATTCAATATGTTTTCGAAGGTTTGTGTGCGGTGTAAACCCGAGGATAAAGCCCCAAAAAAATTAAGGTTATGGTTGGTGCCCCCGACAGGAATCGAACCTGTATCACTCCCTTAGGAGGGGAGAGTTCTATCCATTGAACTACGGTGGCTTTGCCAAAGATTGTAGGCTCGGGTATGTTGAGCGAATTGTCACGAATTCAGGCAGTGAGGTGTCTCATGGGTATGTGGATAGAACTCGGTGTATTTGGCTTGGTATTTGTGTTTGCCTGGCACCAATTGCGTGACTTGAAAAAAGAGCGGCTGAATCGGGAAAAGCAGCAGGCGCAAGCTGGTGATCAAGCCAAAGAATAGTCGCTTATTTGCTCAACATACGCATCGCATCTTCCAGCCCTTTGAGCGTGAGCGGAAACATGCGGTTGCTGACCAGTTGTTGAATGATGCTGATGCTTTGGAATGTAGTAAAGAAATCACCAAGGCTTGCGGACTTTATATTTTTTGTAATAAGACAGTGAAACCATTAATATCTTTTAAATTTTCTTTACGAATTAACTCGCTTTTTATTTCTACAATATTCAATCCCATCTTCAATGATAATTTTTCAATATAAGTCAAAGTGTGTCCGTAACGCTTTGTTGGTTGAAGTTCAAAGTCATAGCCTTTTACATATTCAATACTAAATATAAAAAGTCCATTTTGATTTAAAACATTACTTATATTATGAAAAATGAGATCAAGTGAACCAATATAAACAAACACATCTGCAGCAACAATAAGATCGTAGGTTGTACTTGTATTATTTAGAAAATTCTCTATATCATCTAGAAATAGTTCGTTATAAATTTCTTTAGATTTACATTCTTCCAGCATTAGATTTGACAAGTCAACGCCATCAATTTCTTTATACATACCATCTAAGGCAACTCCTACTAATCCAGTGCCACAGCCAAGGTCCAATGCACAATTAAATATCTTTGTATTGAATTTAATAAGTTGATCTCGAATTGTATAAGGAGTTCTATACTGCAAAATATTTTGTAAGTGATTATCAAAGGTAGGTGCATAAACATTAAACAAACGTTTTACATAATTTTCAGGACTTTTAAGTGGTTGCGATCTACCATTTATTGAAGCTATGCTGTACCTAAGATCTTCGTTTTTCGGATCGTGTAAAAGTGCCATTTTTAAAATTTTATACGCTTCCGATGTTTGCCCAATTTTCACTAAAGAGTCACTCAATGATAAACATATTAGGGTTGAGTCAGGATTATTTATGTAGCCTTCTTCTAAAACGTTGATTGCTTCTAAATTACGATCATATTTGTTTAATAATTCAGCAAGGTTTATAAAAGCCATTACAAACTTTTTATTTATTAAGCATACTTGATGAAATATATCGATTGATTTATCTATATCTCCAGCTTTTTCAAGAATATTTCCAAGATTGAAATATAAGTCTGTGTTTGAATTTTCTAGACTAATCGCAATGTTAATGTCTTTTAAAGCTTCATTGTGATCACCAAGAAGCATATGTAAATTTGCTCGATTTGCATAACCAATTACTAAACTACTATCTAATTCAATAGATTTATTTAAATCATCCATCGCAATATCAAATTTATTTAGTGCAATCAATGAATTTGATCTATTAACTAGAAATCGGGGTTCTGGTGAATTAATTTCAATCGCATTAGAAAAGCTTTTGTAGGCATCTTCAGGGAGGTTTAATTTTAATAGCGTGTTTCCTTTATTATTCCAATAACCAGTATTATCGGGATTCAATTTTACTAAATTTCGATTTAATTTAATTGCATCACTAAACCTCCCAAGTTCATAATAAATGACACTAAGATGATGTTGACTCAACTCATGATTAGGTTCTACCACAAGAGCTTTTAAGTAAAAGTCGATAGCTTTTAAATAATTACCAGATCTGTGTTCGGTTAACGCAAGTTCGAAGGATTCTTTTAAAATATTATTCATTATGAATACGACAATGTAAATATCATTACGATAAACGAATTTCAATTACTAAATGATGACATTTAGAATCCCCCCTGTAAATTACAAAGTAATCGTTTAAAGAAATATTATTTTTATATTTAAATTTTTTATTATGAATAATTTCTTCAAAATACATAGTTAAAATATCTTCCCTAAATACCTTCATTTAGGAGGTAACAATGCAACAAGAAGACTTTAATATTTGGCTAGATGAATGCCGCAACTACGGACTGAGGGTCACTAGAGACAGACTGATTAAGTCACTCTATGAATTCGATGACTTTGCCTATCAGTTCGCAATGTCACCAGACTCCAAGACGTTGATTATTCTCCTTGAGAGGGAGGTATTCAATGATGACGTTTAAACAATGGTTGAGACACCGTGAACAGAATCCACAACCAACCCAGCCAACAGTACCAACATCTCGTGAAACTGGATTAACTGACCAGTTGAGTCTGGAAACCTACCAGAAGAGAAAGAGACCAACTGGTTAAACCACTGGAAACGGGGTGTCATGGTGACCAGACGGTTTCTTAGAAAGAAACCGTCTAGTGGTTCAGGTCCTAATTTAATCAAACCGCACCATGTTGAACAGTCTATAAACTTATATAATGTATATACTATTCTGTTATATAAAATATATTATTTGGCGGATTCAAGCACGAAGTGCAACAGGCAGCATCAGACCAAGAAATCAAACAAGACTAATTTATTTACTCAACATACGCATCGCATCTTCCAGCCCTTTGAGCGTGAGCGGAAACATGCGGTTGCTGACCAGCTGTTGAATGATGCTGATGCTTTGACGGTATTGCCACACGCCTAAGGGCTCAGGGTTGATCCAGGCGAACTTGGGATAGGCGTGGGTTAAGCGTTGTATCCACTCGGCACCGGCTTCTTCGTTGTTGTATTCCACGCTGCCGCCGGGTTGCAAAATTTCATATGGGCTCATGGTGGCGTCGCCGACGAACACCAGTTTGTGGTCTTTGTTGTACTTGCGGATCACGTCCCAGGTATCAAACTTTTCTGCGAACCGACGGCGGTTGTTCTTCCATAAAAAATCGTAAACGCAGTTGTGGAAGTAGAAAAACTCTAGGTGCTTGAACTCACCTTTGACCGCTGAAAACAATTCCTCTACACGGCTCACATGTTCATCCATGGTGCCGCCTACATCCATCAACAACAGCAACTTGACATGGTTGTGCCGTTCGGGGCGCATCTTGATATCCAAATACCCGGCATTGGCTGCGGTACTGCGTATGGTGTTGTCCAGATCGAATTCGTCTTCCGCACCTTCCCGCGCAAAGCGGCGCAAGCGGCGCAGTGCCACTTTGATGTTGCGTGTTCCCAATTCAATGCTGTCGTCATAGTCTTGGTACGCACGTTGGTCCCACACCTTGACAGCGCTTTTGTTGCCACCCTTGCCGCCTATGCGAATACCTTGCGGGTTGTAGCCGCTGTTGCCAAAAGGAGAAGTGCCGCCCGTGCCTATCCATTTGCTGCCGCCTTCGTGGCGTTCTTTTTGTTCTTCTAGTCGTTTCTTCAATGTGTCCATCAACTCGTCCCAGCCCATTTTTTCAATCGCGGCTTTTTGCTCGGGCGTGAGTTCGTTCTCTAGTATTTTCTTCAGCCACTCCATAGGTACTTCGGCGGCAAAGTCGGTCAGCATTTCCACGCCTTTGAAATAAGCGCCAAAGGCTTTGTCGAACTTATCGAAATGTTTTTCGTCTTTGATCAGCGCCGTGCGACTGAGGTAATAAAAATCGTCCATGCTGCACGCATCGCTTTGTGGTCCAACCACATTGGCTTGCATGGCTTCAAGCAGCATCAAAAATTCTTTGACCGATACCGGCAGTTTCGCGGCTCTGAGTGTGTAGAAAAAATCAATCAGCATAGTGGTTGTCCATGGCTTGCAAGCCGCGTGCGGCTGAGTTGATGGTCCAAATGCAATTTCACATTCGGCCATTCACTGTCAATGATGCTGTAAACACAAGTGTCGCGCAAGGCTTGGTTTGCCAAAGGATGCGAATTGATTTGGTGCTGGCGCAATATGCCATCCAACTTGGCACCTAAGCGTTCAATCGCACGCCTGCTCTGTTGGTTAAACACGTGCGTGCGAAATTCGACAGCAATACACCGCAGTTCTTCAAAGGCATGACCCAGCAACAGCCGCTTGCATTCGGTGTTCAGCGATGTCCGTTGAGCGCTTTGGCGGTACCAAGTTGCGCCGATTTCAACGCGTCGGTTGGGTCTGTCCACATTCATATAAGTGGTCATGCCTGCAATGCGTTGTTGTTGCAAATCAATCACGGTGAATGCGAGCATGTTTGCGCTTGTTTGAAGTGCCAGTCGCCGATGAATTTCTGCTTCCATGCCTTCAGCAGTGGGGATGGATGTGTACCAGAGCTTGCACAATTCACCGTCTTGCACCGCTTCTTGCAGACCGGCAAGATGCGATAAAGCCAGCGGCTCCAAGCGTGCATGTCGGCCATTCAAGGTGACGGGTTGCAGATCCATGGCCGCGCATTAACGGTTTCTGCTTTGCATGAACACCAGTTTTTCAAACAGCGTCACGTCTTGCTCGTTTTTCAGCAGCGCACCAACCAACGGCGGCACGGCCACTTTGTCATCCTGCGTTTGCAGTGCGGCCAGTGGAATGTCTTCGGCCACCAGCAGTTTCAACCAATCTAGCAATTCAGAGGTGGACGGTTTTTTCTTCAAGCCTGGCAAACCTCGCACGTCGTAAAAGGTTTTGAGTGCAGCGGCTAGCAAATCTTTTTTCAGATGGGGGAAGTGCACATCGATGATTTGCCGCATGGTGTCGGCCTCGGGGAACTTGATGTAGTGAAAGAAACAGCGGCGCAAAAACGCATCAGGCAGTTCTTTCTCGTTGTTGGAGGTGATGAACACCAGCGGGCGTGTGGTGGCTTTGATGAGTTCACGCGTTTCATAACAGTAAAACTCCATGCGGTCGAGTTCGCGCAACAAGTCGTTGGGAAACTCTATGTCGGCCTTGTCGATCTCGTCAATCAATAAGGCCACGGGTTCTTTGGCCGTGAAAGCTTGCCAGAGCACGCCTTTGATGATGTAGTTTTCAATATTCTTAACGCGCTCGCCGCCATCCAAGTCGGCCATCTGACTGTCACGCAAGCGGCTGACAGCGTCATATTCGTACAAACCTTGTTGCGCTTTGGTGGTTGATTTGACATGCCACTGCAGCAGCGGCATGTTCAGCGCGGCAGCGACTTCCTCTGCCAACATGGTCTTGCCTGTGCCTGGTTCACCTTTGATCAACAGCGGGCGTTTGAGGGTGATGGCCGCATTGACTGCAAGCATCAGATCTTGGGTGGCAACGTAATTTTTCGAACCTTGGAATTTCATCTTCATCAACCTTTTTATGGGATTGACACGGAGCTTACAAACCGCGTCGATATAATCTTGGGAGTTTCAATGATTGTCTGCCCAAAATGAACAAGTTTTATACGTCGGTATTCGTGTTTTTTGTCGCATGTGCGACCTCTTATGTCAATGCCCAGGAAGCCGGCGACGCCAAATTAGGCGCAACCAAAATTGCCATGTGCATTGGTTGCCACGGTATCAAAGGCTACCAAGCCAGTTTCCCTGAAGTTTATAAAGTACCCAAAATTTCAGGTCAGACAGCCGCCTACATAGTTTCTGCATTGACTGCTTACCAAAAAGGCGATCGCAAGCATCCCACCATGAAAAGTATCGCGGCTTCATTGACAGCCAAAGACATGGCTGACATCGCAGCCTATTACGAATCACACGGCAAAGACAGTGCGCCTGCAGTTCCCGAAAAAGCCGCTGACCCCTCTGGCAAGGTAGCCGAATTGGTAGCCAAAGGCGCTTGTACTTCATGTCATGGCGCCAACCTCAACAAACCCATGGTGCCCGGCTATCCCAAAATTGCCGGTCAATACAAAGACTATGTGTATGTGGCACTCAAGTCATACAAAATTGAGAACCAAGCCACCTGGGGCCGTAACAACGGCGTCATGGGTGGTATTGCCAAGCAGTTCTCCTTGGAAGAATTGAAAGAACTCGCGGCTTATGTGAACCAGCAGCAAGGCGATTTGCAGACCGTGCCTCAATCTAAGTTCCGCTGAAATTTTTCAAGCGCCAGACAAAAAGTCCACCTCGGTGGACTTTTTTCATTGGGCTTTCAGTTTGTCAATCGTGCGTAGCGCGTCTTTGTACCGCATCAATATAAGCCTGCCCGTCAGGTGGCCTGCCACTGCGTTGACTCTCCCACAGCATGGTGCCCAAACATTCCATGACCTCGTGGTGTGCCTCATGCAGGTCGTTTCGCTTGGCCGCCAGCAATTCAACTGCTTGTCGAATGCCTTGAGGTTGGTCAATGGAACATTGCTCGCTGATCGACAAATGCATGGACATGTGCAAAAAAGGGTTGCCTTGGCTGTCATCGAAGTGAATCGTGAGAGCGCTTGACTCATCAGCAAGCACGGCGTGGTATTCGGGGTGAAGCGCAATCCATTCACCCGCCAGCGTCTCTAGCGGATCAATCAATTGATCCTGCTTGAGCTTGACATAGACTTGGCAGAAGAAGCGTCGGACGTCTTGTTGTGAGGGACTGAACATGCGATGTATTGTCAACCAGAGAATTCTATGAACCAAGCTTTTAT